>ULPZ01043191.1_pt1 | contig 52070 bp, 54 predicted proteins | sample 1953991 | NCBI WGS metagenome assembly ULPZ01 (sample SAMEA4835642, study PRJEB28245) | human gut metagenome | biome: gut microbiome; material: fecal sample | place: Denmark | collected 2008
GGGCGAAGTTCGTTGTATTTCATCTTCTGTTCGATGTACCAGAAGATGTCGATGTCTTTCTTTACGCAAAACCCCATGATTTCCATCAAAGCTACTCTTAGACAGCTATCGAAGGAATGCGTTTCGATGAAATTTGTATTTGCCAAGTTGCATACCAAGAAAAATATGGATTCTGTAAAGGTCCAGTCAAAGAATCCCTCGGAACATTTCAAATCATCAAGAGTGACTTCACCTAAATCTACATTTCTCAATCCGGCCAGATCCAGCAGTCGAATGCAGGCGTCGGCAAATTCATCCTCCACACTGTCTTTGATGTCATGTTTGAAAGCGTATATAAATTCGTCATCATCACGTCTCCTCTGCTTCATATAATATTCAAAAATATCCCGGTTAGCGTGCATTCCTTTCCGGTCAGCTTCAACAGCTTCCATCAGTTCTGATATGACTAGGCAAAGAAAATGTTCGTCACTCAGGTTTTCTTCGTGCCATCCGTGGGCTACGGCATTCTTGTAGGCCAGGTCTCTAAGTTCGTTCATGTTCATAGCAATTTCTTTTTCTTATCAAAAATCATTTCTGCAATCTTACCGTATGGAGAAGTAAGGCGGTCTCTCATTTCTTTTGAAATGTCATTTCTCCAATAATTAGAATTTAATTCATCGCATATTTCATAATACAATTCATTGAAAAGCGATTTATTCTTTTTCATTCTAACCGGATGTGTCATCCAGCCGTACAACTGCATAAACCAATTCTTTATTTCCCTTTTTTTGTAGGAATGTTTAATGTTAATCGTATCATAATATTATTATTTATACATTTTTTAGTACATCTCTTATTTGTTTTAGTTCTCTTATGGATAGTGTACATTTATTTTTTATAGCAATATCAAGAGTACGCATGATCTCTTCTGCATTTGACAGGATAAATCCACTACCACCACATTTTACACACTTAATAGGAATATCATATCCTCTTTCATAGGCCATCCACGATGGTACCTGGTATAAATGTGGATTTGAAACATATCCTTTTCCATGGCATTTATCACAGATCATAATCCCAAAAACTAAGTTTCCCTTTCACATTCATAATCGGCTTATCAAAAAGAACCGCATCTGTTAAAACCCAGTTCCAGCAACCTTCCTTAGCCCAGACGGATGGATGGTTCTGTACGCAATCGGCTATTACTACACTACCTATGATGGCACCTTTGGTAAATCCGTCATAGGTACAGTTAAAAATCAAAGATTGTGATGACTTTCTGATTATATCATATTGATTAAAGCTGTATCTAAACACAGGCTTACTCGATGAAGCATGTATCAATACTCTTTGGCCGATATACTTCTGAGGGCATTTCCATGTCCGGTTCTCAATGTCTTTGATACCGTGAGCGATTAGGCTCGCCCACGGCTGTTTGATGGATATTGCTTTCATACTTCGGCCAATTTTGAACTGTTCGGATTTTCCGAACGGTTGGTTTCAATATGTTTCACAATCTCATTCATGGCTTCATTCCATGGAATCTCCCCAAGATATTTCAAGCAGGCGTCCCAACCTGCTTCAAATCCTTCCGAAAACTCCTCTGCATAGCATTCATCGTCACAATCGTGTGCAGTGTTCGTCCCTTCGCAGAAACGGCAATAAGCACGCTCACTGCAGGCGTATTTTCCGTTACACAGGTATTCCTTTTGTACTGCTTCTTTCAGTAGCTCTTCTTTTCTTGTCATAATTATTCCTCATATTTTGCATTATCATTATATGTCATTTCAACAGACCAAATCTGCGCATCAGTTATTCCTACTTTATATTTATCTTGATATTTCCTAATGCGCTGAAAAACCTTTTCGTTTTCCGAGTCTGTCAAAAATCCATTTATATGAAGATATGTTCTACAGAAATCCGACTTAGCAAGATTTTCTCTTTTATTTTTATTTCCCATAATCATTCCTCTGTATTAGGTATTAAATCTTCTTTATATGCCCATTTTAGAAATCCTCCATCCGCTATTACGGATTCTTTATAATACATCATATTAGGACCATATATTAGCATAGTTCTATATTTTCCCAATAGCACTATGATTCTACCATCTTCAGGCATCTCATTTATATCATGCCATACACTGTTGATACGCCACTTAGCACCATTTTCAAAAGCTGTTTCCAAATCGTCTTGACCGATATGTCCACCGCCTGAATAGGCTATATTTGCTATTCTTTCAGCGTTTTCAGCTTTAGCTTTCTTTATATCTTCCTTTGTCATTATAAAGTCTCCTTTCTTTTACAATTCTTCTTTATTTTGATGTTTACCAGTCTGCCATACTTCATACCTGTTTGGTGGTATCTCGAATAGGAGCACATATATTCGGTAAAACCTTTGATGGTTCTTGCATAGAACCATTTGCACCCGTGGCATTCTTCTGGTCTCATAGCTCGTCAAACTCTTTTTTTAAGTGTTTCTATCTTATTATCCAGTGCTGCCATATAGTTTTTGAAGAAATCCTCACCGAATATTTCTGTCTTTAATGGCACGTCATTGTGCATGCTATTATATGTAAATATCAATCCACCACCGTATTGTATATTTGAACTTTCAAGTGCTTTTTATGCGACTCAAACTCTTCAATTTCCTTGTTGAGTTTTATTGCTTTAATGAATTTATCTTTATCCATTTATTCTCCTTTCCACCTATCCCAGCAGCCACCACATGACTACCAAGAACAGGTAATACAATTTTGTTTTCATTGATTATTAAAATTTCAATTCAAGTTGGCTACTCGGCTCTTTATAACCAGGATTAGCATACAGGAAGGCCTTTCTCAGTTCCTCAGAAATCTTTTCACGCATAGTCTTGGAAACATGATTCTTGTCAGCTTCATTGTTTATTAGCAGGCATTTCTCAAGGCTACCATTGATAGGTTTTTCATCAAGGAATAAGCTGTACTCCGTGAAAATCCGGTTTTGCTGCTTGCCTTCCTTTTCTTCCTCATCGGTCTGGTAACGTTCGATTACGGTGTCTTGGATAGTTCTCAGACATCTTTGTCCTCGTTCACTCCGGCAGCCCTGCATATCGTTCTCGAACATGACCGACAAAGTACGCTTCTTTCGAACATTGCCAATTCTGGCCCATCCATAATAGACTTTTAGCTTTCCCATGACTTAAAATAGATTTTGTTGTACAATAATTCCTTCAGACGTTTTAATCTCTCCAAAGCATTCTCTCCGAAATCTTTTCTCTTGTTCATCGAAATATTCCTTATCTATTTCGGTACCATAGAAATCGAACCCCATCCGATAAGCTGCTATTCTGGAACTTCCACTGCCGAGGTGCGTGTCCAGTATTTTGTCACCAGGTTTAGCAAATTTTTCAAGAATCCATTGATAAAGTTTGATAGGTTTCTGGGTAGGATGGAATTTGTTCCTGTCTGCATCTCCGCCTCTATTGGATATCGCTACTAGTTTTGCAGGCTTGTCAAATGATGTCCAAGCATATTCACATTGTGAGAAATTCTTCCAAGGTTGTTTCTTATCCCAACAAATAAAACATCTACAGGAAGGAAGGTTGAAATAATTTCCACCCCATATAATCTGATTTTTACTCACACGGAATAATTCTTCGAAATATTCTTTAGTTGGACGGATATCCCAACGCTGCATATTACCCCTATTCAGGCATCTTCCTTTCAGCTTACCTCTTCCGCTTGTACTTTTCTTGCTAAGTCCATAAGGTGGGTCTACAATAGCCAATTCAAAAAAAATTGTCTGGAATAGATTTCATATACTCCATACAATCCATGTTATGTACCTCACTAACCATTTTATGCAACCTTTCGTTTTCTGATTATCTCCTTACAGATGGCCTCACAAAGCACGCGGGCCATGTTCACCTCCACGGCATTACCGATAAACTTCTTCTGGTCTGACTGGGGGCCAATCAAAACATAGTCTTCCGGGAAACCCATAATCTTTTTCAGTTCTGCTATCCGTAGCATACGCATCTTGATGTCGATGATACCATACAAAGCCATAAACTCCTTAATCTTGATTGTCATCGGACTGTCATCAGGTGTAACCTGTATGCCGATACCTCCTTCAACCTCTACCAGATAAGGCGGCATTTTGTCCATGCGGGCTATGAGCGTGAAACAAGGATTGTTCACAGAACCTCCAGCGCTGGCAAACTGAGGATTCATAAGATAGTGCCATTTACGATTAGCTGTGATTACTTGCGACGGCTGCTCGATGCTGCTTCCTACATTTGAGAAAGCCGTATTCATTATCCATGGTTTGCAGATTACCATATTGAACTTTGGCACCGTGGTTACTGTACCAACTGGCTGCTCAATGGATGTCGGTTTCCCAGTACCGTATTGGTTATCTATGAAAACAGAGTTAATCAATGCAAACCTGTCCTTTGTCGTAACCGTCGGTGCAGGAAGTTCCACAGAATGATTATGCCCATTTCCATAATATGCTGATATGAAAGCCTTCTTCCCTCCGGCCACGAACTTAATCAGTCCAGCATAGATACGTTCAAGGGTCTTCTCGGCCAGCGGCTTCTTCCGACAGAAAATACTTACTCCTTCATCTGAAAAATCCAGCACTTCCTTGACTGGTTTCCACTTCTCCAGCCGACCAAACATGTCTGTTTTACCATCTTTGCAATGGGTCGGTTCCGGAAATACAATGGGGAGACCGTACTTAGCAAAGATACCGAAGAAACGCTTACGAGTAGTGTATGCACCATAATCGGCAGCATTCAGGATACGCCAATCGAAGTCGTAACCATATCGTTTCACGTTCCGTTTCCACCTCTCGTAGCTACGGCCCTTGTCCTTGCTGATAGGGTGTCCATGCTCGTCCATATCACCCCAAGACATGAACTCTTCGACATTCTCTATCTGTATGTAGTCTGGACCAATGGCTTCGATGTAGCGGAATAAGTGTTCTGCCAAAGTCCTGCTGTCCGCGTCACGAGGCTGGCCACCCTTAGCCTTGGAAAAGTTTGTGCATTCCAGCGAAGCCCACAGCACAACCAGTGCGTCCTGGTAAATCTGCTTCATACGCTCTATGTGAGTAATCAAAGGAGAAAGTTCCAACGTACGGATGTCCTCCGTGAAGTGGAGAGCATCCGGGTGGTTGGCCGCATGGCTGGCGATGGCGTTTGCATCATGGTTTACGCAGGCTATCACCTTGGCGCATTGTTCACCCAAAATTCGTGCATTTTCTACTCCTGTACTGGTTCCACCGGCACCGCAGAACAGGTCTATATATAATAGTCTCGTCATAATGTTTGATTGATTTGTGTATTATTGGGGTCCCACTCCTTTGGCAGCTTAGCCCACTTCCTGAAATAAGCATCGAATCTATCCATGTCGCCAAACATGTCCATTTTTGACTGCTCATCCGTTATCATGGAAGCGAATTCTTTGAAATAGGCATCGGCAGCTTGTACAAACCGAGTATGCTGTTGCTTGATTTCACCCAGCATTAAGCCTCGTGCCCTCATAAGGTCTGAAGCTTCTTCAACTAGACCATTCGCTTCACACAGCAAAATGTGTGAGGCAGATAATAGCTGGTTCAAACGAGCCATAGAGCCGTCTCTTTGAGCAGCCTCAATCAATTTCTTCTTTGGTTTCATAATCGTATGTTTTTAAATCGTATCATCAAAAATCCTCTCCTCTCGCATTCTCTCAACAGCTCCATGTCTTCCTCACGGATGTCACAAGGCGTTTCATGGTTCACGGTCATGTAGTCGGGAATGCCGAATTTTTCGCGGATGCTATTGTAGCAGTCCTTTTGCCGGCCTTTCTTTGTCCAGCAGATAGTCAGTCTCATAGGCTTATCGGCGCAGGCTGGTTCCTTCAAACTTCACGCGGCGGGTGATGGCGACCAGTCTGTCCATTGTGCGCTCGCCGTATTTTTGAGAGATTTCTTCCAGTGAGAGGTTAGTAGTAAGCATGAGCAGCTTGCCACGCTTCTCGGCTTCGTCTACAATCTCACAGAAGGCAAGGCGGCGTTCTCCGTACTTCACGGACATGCTCTCGGTGCCCACATCGTCAATGTAGAGGATGTGCTTCAGCTTCACGGTGTCGATGTCGGCATTCATTTGCTGGGCATCGTAGCAAGAGACTATCTTATGGCAGTAGTGATTGAGTAGCAGCGGGATGATTTTCCAGCAAATAAGCGACTTTCCTCGGCCGCAGTTTCCGTGACACAGCAATCCCCGGCCGCGATTGTCGGTGAGCCACTGGGCTATTTCCTCGTATTCGGGCAGCCACCGGGCTTTGCCGTCGGTGAAATAGTTCAGACCTCGCCAAAGCACATCTTTAGCGTCGGGGATGGCAATGCGTACCCTATTGGGCACAGGGTTGAAGCCTACCTGCCGCAGGCTGTCGAGTGTTTTCTTGAAGTCTATTGTTTCCATCGTTCTTCCCATTTTCGTTCTTCGGGGGTGTTATATTTCTCGGTCGAGTTGTCGGTGAGCACCATACCGGCGGCTGACTTGGCTGGTATCCGCTCGCGGGCTGCCCAAGTGGCCAGCCGTTTGGATAGTTCCCAGGTCTTCTCCAGTTCGTAGCGCATACGGGTGCCCGATTTGTTCTGTTCGCTCCAGTAGTTGAAGAAAGCGCGTATCATTTCCTTTGGATAACTGCCCACGTAGGGCACCAGCGATTGATAGAAAGTATTTTTTCGTTCGAGTGTAGCGGCCATGGCCGCGGTCTTCTTGTCTACTGCGCCAGCAGTAGATTCTTCTACTTTCTTTTCTTTCTTATCTTTCTTTATTTTGTTTCCTTGCTGTTTCCAAGGTGTTTCCAAAGTGTTTCCTTCCTGTTTCCTTGGCGTTTCCTCTTTCGGTATCAGAGCGTTGTATTTATCATAGTTACAGATGGTTATAACGGTCTGTCCTGTCTCCTTTGGTGTTTCCTTCGCTATCATTCCGTCTTGTATCAGCAGTTCCAGGAAGGTTCCGACCTTCTTCGTAGACCACTGCCAGCGGGCGGCAAGGTACCGCAATGAGACAAGCATCTGTCCTCGTTTAACCTCAATCAACCTATTGCCGATAAGTTGCTTCGTGTCTTCAAATCGTGCGCTCTGAAGGATGTCGAGCCACGCTTCAAACCTCGAAAATATGCGCTCTTCGCACCACAGATGGTGCTCAAATAGTCGCCTGCTAATAGGTATATAGTAATCCATGGTTATTCAGAATCTTACGTTAGTCAGTTGCCGCCCCTTGGAGTAAACCGCCCACTTACCGTTACCCCCGTCGACAAGGCGGAGGTCTTTCACTTCACCGAAGCGTTTCAGGTTGCCACAGAGGTCGACTATCCAGCCGGCTTCCTTACTGGGGTGCGGACGGATGGCACGGCCCACTATCTGATACCACAGGGCGAGCGACATGGTGGGGCGAGCCATGACGATGGTGTCCAGTTCGGGATAGTCGAAGCCGGTGGTCAGCACGCCGACGTTGGCCACGACGGGTATCTCGCCCGCCTTGAACTGCCGGAGAATCATTTCGCGGGTGGCCTTGGGCGTGTCGCCGCTGACGATGGCCGTGCCAGGGATGGACTGCGTGAGCCGCTCGGCCTCCTTCAGGAAACGGGTAAAGACCAGTATGCCCTTGCGCTTGCCGCCGGCCTTGGGGTTGAGCAGCCGGCGGACGATGCTGACCAGAAAGCCGTAGAAGTCGATGCGCTCGTATTCGCGGACGACAGAGCGGTCGGTGAAGTCCGCCCCGGTAGTGTTGGCCTTCAGGTTGAGTTCGTTCCAGCCCACGGGGTTCATCGGATAATAGTTGAGCTTCGAAAGGTAGCCCATGTCGAGCAGGGTGGAAATCTGCACCTGATAGATGACCTCGGAAAAGACACATGGTCGGGTGCGGGTGATGAACTTCAGCATTGCACCATAGTCGCGGCTCGACGAGAGGCGGTAAGGGGTGGCCGTCAGTCCCAGCACCTTGCAGTTGAGCATCGAGAGGAACTCTTTGTACATGCCCTCTTTGGGATTGACCAAATGGCACTCGTCGATGATGATGTTGCGGAAATGCTGAAACAGTTCGGGATGATGGCGGACGCTGCCAATGGTGGCGAAGGTTATCCTTGCAATATCCTTCCGGCCAAAGGATGCCGAGAAAATGGAACAGTCCATCACACCATACGAGCAGAGCTTCAGGTAGTTCTGCTCCAGTATCTCCTTACTGGGCTGAAACACCAGCGTATGCCCTTCGAGCCGGCTGGCAATGTCGGCTATCACCAGACTCTTTCCGGCACCGGTGGGCAGCACCTCGATGGCGTTTCGCTTCTTATGCTTGTCGCTGAAGAAACGGACGGCGGCATCGCTGGCCTGCTGTTGGTAGTCACGTAGCTTGTATGTCATAGTCCTTTCTCCTTACTCAGTTTGTCGGCCAAAGCCTTGTAATACTTGGTGAGTTCGATTAATTCAAAGTCGGCATATCTTCGAGTCTGACCGGCTTTCCACGCCAGCTTGGCGAAGCGTTGCTGTCCGATTTTGACTTTCAGGTTTGCTTCATAGCGTATCAGATGGTCGGCACTGAAGCGGTTGCACGCCCGGCACTCGGCATGGGCGTTGTCCTCGTCGAAGCGTGTGGCCATGTGGCGGCGCGAATGGAAATGTCCGCAGTCGGCCTGTTCGTATGGTTTTATCTGGCCGCACGAGATGCAGCGGAAATATCCGCCGGGCATGCAATCACGAAGCCGGATATAGCGGCTGAACTCCTTGTCGAGTTTGGCTACCAAATCCGGCTTCTTCTTTACTTTGATGCCTGCCTTGTCGAACAGCGGCAGGGGCTTTTCTTTCTTCTTCTTGGGTTTTCGTCTGATGTAATACGGCATAATCCTATTGTCTAAATTCATTGGCTGGCGGTGCCGGCTTCGAACCGGCTTTTCCCCTGCGTGTGCAGGAGGTGTCCTACCCTGCATAGACGAACCGCCTCATAGCCGGGTTAGCCCATCGAGCCACCCTGGTCTTCACCGCCTTCGTCGGGGTCTTCACCGCCTGCGTCGGCAGCAGTGGCGGTGCCATCCATCGGCAGCCACTCGATGCCCGTGGGGACAAGCGAACGCGTCTGCGTACCGCCGCGGGTCACTGCCCCTTCGCGTTCGGGGTTGAACTGCACGCGCACGGCCTTCAGCTGCTTTTGGAAGTCGAAGTCCTTCTCCAGCTCCACACTGTCCACTTGCAGGGTGTAGCGGAAGGTTCCCAACCCTTCGAGGCGGACCGATTTGCCTTGCGCCATATAGTCGGCCATCACGCCTGCCAGGTCGCCTAAAACGGCCATGACGTCCGATTTTGATACTGTGCTGATGCGCGACAGGCGTTCAGCCACTTCCTTAGTCTCAACGGGTTTGCCCACGGTCACTGCCAGCGGGTAGTACACGCCCAGTTTTTCGTTGTGCATTTTCTTGTAGAATGCCATAGTTTGATAAAGTTTTTAGTTGCCCTTGCCTTGACCGGGTATAGACAGCCTCTTTACCGGATAAAGTGCTCGCCTTTACCGGGTATAGACAAGGGCGGGATTAAACATTGAATTATTAAATGTCCGACGGAATGTACCAGTCGGGAATGTATTCGGTTGTTTTCACGTTCTTTTAATTTAGGTGTTGATGCGATTTTCGTCTTTTCCTGTGGGACTGACGACGGTGTTGCGCCCTCGTTTGTCGACGATGATGCTGCGTCCGCCTACCACAACTTCCGTGCGCTCTCCCTCGCGACAAGCCGCAAGCAGTTCGCTGGCGGTAGGCTCTTTGGACTGACGGTGCCCGTCGCCCTCAGCTTCGGCTATGTAGGGATATACGTCGATGATGGCTGTTTCGGCCACGGCGGCTATCTCGTAGTCGGCCATGGTCTGCTTCATGCCTTCGTCCAGCTTCTTCACGGCATCGCGCAGGTCGGCGGCCTGTACCAGTATTTGCGCCGCTGTCTTCTTTTCCACGCCGCTGCGCTCGTCCAGCGTGATGAACATCAGCTTGCACTTGAACCAGCGGTCGGCAGCTTCCTCGTCGCTGGGGAAGAGTTCGCTGTATGTGGCACGCTTGATGTCGGCCACAGTAAACTCGCCCGTGATGAAGGGCGTCATTTCTTCAATAATCCGCGCTTCGGCTTCGGTGAAGCTGAGGGCGTCGACCAGGTATTTCTCGGTCACTTTCTTCTGCATTCCGTTCTCCATCGTCTTCTCGTAACGGATGGAGCATTCAAACCAGTTGTGTATCATATAAATTCGTTATTACGTTCAATTTCCTGTTGTGCATAGACCAGCATCTGCTGTTCGTTGGCTGCGGGCAGGTAGATGCCGGCCACGTGTGACGACCAGTTTCGGAAACGGTCAATGCTCAGAGTCATTTCGCCCGTCGTCAGTTCGGCTGAACTTCTCAGGTAGGTTACTTCGCAGCCTTTCTTGTTGACCGTCTTTCTCTCAAACAAATCGCGGTTGCACGTCCTTTTGTAGAAGTCAATCTTGGCTTCATCGAGGCTGCAACCGTACTGGCTTCCGAAATACCCTAAGAGAAGATGCAAATAACTGTTCTGGGCAAGCGTGCGGTTGGGCAGCTTCTTCTTCACTTCCACCACCGCACGCTCCTGAAACAACTTGTTGACGTATGCTTTGAACTTGGGTATCTCGTATTCGTTCTGGAGGTTGAATATCATAGGTTAAAAGGGCAAGTCGTCTTTCGGTTCTCCGTTTGCATCTACCGCCGGTGGAAATGGCTGCGGCTCCGGTGCAGGCTGGTAAGTTGGCTGCTGAGCTGGTGCTTGTGCCGGCTGGTATGCCGGCCGACGGGCTTCGAGCTTGTAGCAACGGATGGACACCATCCGTTTCACCTGTCCGTCCTGATTCGTCCATTCCCTACCCTGCAGAGCGAATGAAACCGTTATCACATCGCCAATACGAAACTGGTCGAGTTCGGTGCATTTATCACCTGAAACTTCCAGTGACAGGATGTTCTCGTACTGGCTCCGTTCGCCTGTATAGGGGTCATGGGTTGTGGCATCAAGAAGAAACTCACGTTTCACAAACGGGTTGCCACCGCTTTTGGATGGGATTTCTTGGGGCTGGCCAATGTAGACCAGCCGGCCGGTTACTTGGTTACTCATCTTCTGCAAAAATCTTCTTATCGGTTATCAACTTCCGGTTATCGTTCAGGAACCGGATAAAGTCCTCGCAATGATTTATAAGGATAGGTATATCCCGTGCTGGCACAAATGTGTAGCTCTCGGTGTAGGTCGCCCGGAAATCCGTGACGTTATACTCGAACAGCCTGACATCACTACCGCTCTGCATCAGGCAATAGGGATAAACCATGTGCTGCCAGTGGTCTTTGAACTTGCCCACATAGTAACTGCCGGTGGTCTTGATGTCGTGGATAGACATGGGCATCAGCTCGTCTATATAGCCGTACAAAAGAACATTTCCGAAGCAAGTAGGCAAGATGGCTTCCACCCGTTGCTGGGTCAGCGCGCCTTTGTAGTAATTGGCAAACTCACGGCAAAGGGAAAGGGGAAAGTCAAACTGTCGGTTGTTGTAAGTGGCTCGCAGTCCTACTATTGACTGCCTGCCCTCAATCTCGTCAGATAGCAATCTTTCCACTTGTACCTTTTCCGATTTGCGGTTCTCAATCATGCAGTCTATCACCTCGTTGAATGCTGTGCCCTTGTCGGCTGCCTCGCTGTCGAAGGGTACGCGGTTAATCGTGTCAATCAGGCTCTGAAACTGCTGCTGCCTGAACTCTTCGGGGGTATGCGGGGGATTCTCGCTGAATGCCCAATACCTTTCCCAAATGGCATCGCTTCTCAGATACCCGGTGAAGGCATCGAGAAGCGTTGCATAAAACTTGAACTTAGGCTGCCTTGTCTGCATAGGTCTTGGTTTCTTTGTTGAATACCAGCCCCAAGGCTTTCACCTTGGCTGCGAACAGGCTTCTGGCCATGCTTAAAGAACTGCCCACGTGCTCGAACTCGTTGATGCGCGAAGCAAACTCGTTGGCCGACTGTGCGTCGGTGATGAACTCGATGTTCTCTTTGATTTCGGCTATCACATGGTCGTACTTGGCAGCTTCTTCCTTCTTAACCTGAAGCATGTTCAGGTATGGCACAATCACCTTTGAGGTCACGAAGTCATTCTTTGCCGTCGGGTTACCGTTGCGGTCAAGGATGGTTGGCACCTGCATCAGTCCCGGCAGGTTGCAAGTGTTCTTGCCGTCGTTGCGCGATGTAGGGTCGAAGGTGATGGTACGCTTTTGCATGCCGTTCTCGTTGCGCATCTCCAAGTAACCCAGCAGGTCGAGTTCGGTAACGATGGAGTTGTACGACTTCTCGCGAAGGGCGGGGATGAACACGGTGTCGTCACCTTCCTTGCGGGTGTCGCGGTGGGCTACGAACACTACGTTCTTGTTCAGCGATGAAAGCGTCCGTGTCATCCATGAGAACTCGGCGTTGATGCCGCCCCAGTCGCGGATTTGCGGCTGACGTGTGCCGCATTTATAAGAAATGATGAAGTCCATCATCTTGCCGATGGTGTCTACAACGATGGTTTGGTAGGCCGAAAGGTCTTCCTGCAACACCTGTTGTACGTCTTGCCACGAACTTACCTGCACAATGTCTATGCCGTCCAAGTGAGCCATGTTTACACGCTTCACGCCATTGTCAAAGTCAAGCAATAAGGGTTGTGGTGCGCTCAAAGCTACGGTTGTCTTACCCATACCTGCCTGTCCGTAAATCATCATCTTTACGGTGGAAGGAATTACTAATTCATTGGATTTCTTAATCAGACTCATAATCTTTGTTTTTAATTGGTTTGTTTTACAATGTCTTTCGCTATAATTCTGCCTACATTGGCCATTGACAAGGCTTTCTTTATTTCGGCTTTTGAGTAGTAGAGCGGCGAATTTCTTCCGGTTCCTTTTCTTACAGGCTTAATAATCTCGTTTGCTACAAGCATATTAAACCTCTTAATATCTATCTTCATCATCCTGAGCCACCGTTTGACTTCGGACAAACGGATAAAATCTTGCGGCGGCTCATAAGCTTTTACGGCTTCCATATAGCCTACCTGGACAAAATCAGCTATCATGGAATTAAGTTCCTGAATGTCCATATTGCTCCTACTTTACTCGAAAAATGGTAATATAACCTGGGTATTCTGTAGCCGACACACGGAACTTAACATCCATTCCGTTTTTCAACTCACCGGTCAATCTTGCCTTCTGATTCTGACGCGTTTTCTCAACACGCAAGGCGTTGTAACGCTTCTTTTCAAAAGGAACTTTGAATACATCGCCCTTCTTCATCTGAGCGAACAGTCCTACATGGCTGTAATTCTCGTCGATAATAATTTCTTTAACCATATCTTATGCAATTTTAAAAATCTAATTGTGGGTAATGCGGGACTTGAACGCCGCGACCTGCGCTGCCCCTGCAGGGGAAGAAACATACTTATTGAAAACAAACACTATTATGGCAAACATTTATGTGATAAAGAGAGACAGGGGTTGCGCCGCTCTACCTGACTGAGCTAATTACCCGACTATGGTAGCGGCGTACCATCTTCACAGACCGAACGCCGCATGATTTCACACGAATGAAGTTTGTTGCAATGCAATTTCTGTTGTTTCTTTCAGTGCAAGCAAGCTGCTTTTCAGTTTTCTCCGCTCGTCCTGACATGTTTTAATCCATGAATTGATACTGTTTTCTTGGGTTTCGATTTTCTTCGACTGTTCCAGACAGATGTCTATCAGTTCTTCCTGGGTCTTGTTGGCTAAATCTTCTCTATTCATAACTAATTGTATTTAAAGGTTTCTGACTCTATGTTTTGTTACTTTCCTTTGCTTCTCATTTCGGCTTCAAGCTCTTTCTTATGGCGATCAATGTAGATGCAAGTGCCCGCAAACGTGATGAACGACGTCCAGAAGACGATGCCCAACGTGGCACAGGTCAGGGCACTTACCGCAAAAGACAGGGCAAGCAGTGTGGATAAAACGGTTGTTTTCATCTTGGATTCTGATTAAGAAAACCGCCCTTGCGAGGGTAAGAGGATAGCGGTGCGCACTTCGCGTCCCCCACGGCTTTTGGCAAGGCATGTAGCACTAACCTTTGCTGCGGCTTTCTGGGTTGGTTCCCGCCCCAGTTCCGATGTCTATGGCTTTCGCTTTGATGGGTTACGAGGCCGAATGGCCTGCGGGATTATATATAGTTCTTGCTGGTGTCTAATCAGTTAAGATTGTCTTTGTAGCCGACCTACGGCCACCTGCAATCGTATAAGTCGTTTTTGTTTTCGCGGTGATTAATGCGCTGCGTTTGCTTCTTGTCAGTCCCTTGCTCGCATACTTTTCACCGTGCCGTTATCGCTACTCTGTCGGTACTTCATTTTGCGTCAGGCTTAACGGTAAGCCTAAAAGATTTCAATACGTCAAAGAACTAATCAAGTTTGTAGCCCCCTACCCGATTCTCGCTATCGGTTGCCGGTCACTGGCCGTCAGCAGGGGTTGAAAAGATTAAGCATATCGGGCAAGCCCTTGCACCCGACACAGGGCGTTATAGTCCATACCATCATCGTCAGGCAGGTTATATTCCTCAAGGGCGGATTCATAATTGTCTATTTCGTCAGTTATGACCTGAATGGCTTCACGCTTTGAGTCAGCGTTGAATACCCGGCAAACGGTCTGTTCGTCCGAATTGTGGGCTATTTCTAAGTCCTTATAGAGACTGTCGAGTTCTCGTTCTATTTCGTAGCGTGTCATAGTCATGCGATATTTAAAAGGTTTTCAAATTTTATATTTCCATTGATAGCCACCAGCCGTTGTCGTTTTTCCGATACAGCAGCAATAGATGTTTGAAACACTTACACCTGTTCTTCGTGAGGCTTCATTCAAGCTCTTATATTCTGCTATAGCTTCACCATCTATAATCTGCAAACATGCTTTTTGATTGTACATTGGTTTGCCATTTCTCAGCGTCTTGTGATAATGTTCTGTATTTTCGTGTGGTGTACACCATTCAAGATTTTCTAATCTATTATCCATTTTATCGCCATTGATATGATTGATATACTCTTTTCCTTTTACCTTTTGAAGAAATGCTTTTGCCACAATCCGGTGGACACTCTTTGTATAGCCAATTCCATTCTTATATATCGTTATCATGGCATAGCCATTTCCATTTTTTGATGGTGTAATTTCTTTGAATATTCTACCATCAGAAGAGACGAAGTAATCTGTCTCTTCTTCATTGTTTGATTCGAGAACTATTCTTTTTATATCCATTATGCTATGTTCAATAAGTTGGCTTTTTTAAATGATCGCCAAGATTGTTTTTCGGTATCAAAGTATATTGCTACTGTATCATTCTTCTTTCTATTGTCACCGCTAGTAGCAGGTATCAGATTCTCTTTCAGCGTGCCATAAGCTTCTCTTACGCTACCATCTACCTTTTTAAAGTAGAACTTAACTATTCTCTGCTTCATGGCAGCTTTCAGCTTCATATTCGCCCAAGCACATTTTAAAGCTTCACTCATAGAGAAACCGTTTCTCTTTACCAGCTGCCAAGCAAGGCTCATAATCTCGTGTAATACATTTCTTTTCATAATCGTGTGTTTTATAAATGAATTTACTATCTTTGTTTCGTTCATTAGTTACGTTTCTGATGCAAATATATAGTAAATAACTATACTATCAAATAAAAGATATAGTAATCTACTATATTTAAACAAATATTAACTTATCTATTTAAATATATAGATATAACAATATAGTAATTAACGATATATTTATATAGTTATGGATTCGCCTAAAGTCATAAACTTTATTTTAGAAAGAGAAAAGCTCAAGGCTGGTACTTTCGCTAAAACAATAGGAGTAACTCCGACACAGATTTACGATTTACTGTCTGGTAAAACCAAAAAAATATCTGAATCTGTAGCAAATAAGATTGTAACCGCTTTTCCTATTTATAATAAGGTATGGGTTTTAACAGGCTCTGGATCTCCGATTGAGGAATCAGTGATACCAGTGCCCATAAAAGATGAGGATGGTGAATTCTTTACTGAAAATCACAATAGCGTAAAATTCTACGATTTGGGAGAAAAGTACCGGATGGTAGTCAAGTTAGTTCCCTTTGCTGCATACGGACGGTTTGCTAATGAATGTGATACATTAGAATCAGAAAAAGAAACATGGGAGGAAGAATCGTTTGAGACAGATAAAATCGTCCACGGAAAGTATTATGCTTTTGAGGTAAAAGGTGAAAGCATGGACGACGGAACAAGAAATAGTTTCGAGGAAGGAGATAGAGTCCTGGTAAGGGAACTCGATAGATTGCATTGGAAAGATGGGTTAAGATTCAAAGATCATCCATTCTGGGTTGTCGTATTCGATTCCTCAGTTTTAATTAAGCAGATTGTTAATCAAGACCTTACAACCGGAGAAATTACTTTTCACTCTCTCAATCCATCTCCTGAATATTCGGATTTCACCCTCAGCATGGATAAAATACGCGCCTTGTATTATGTTCTCCAAAAGAAGCCTAGGACAGTAAAATATTGATTATGATAGTAACAACAACAAATAGCGTAGAGGGCTATTCCATAAGGCAATCTCTTGGAGTAGTCAATGCAAATGTGGTAATAGGAACAAATCTATTCTCTGATATTGCTGCATCATTAACAGATGTATTTGGTGGACGTTCAGATAGCTATAAGAGCAAATTGACCACTATTTACGATGAGGTAATGAAAGAGCTTATAGGAAAAGCTGAAAACTATCATGCAGATGCTATTGTTGGACTACATGTGGATTTTGATGAGGTTTCAGGCGGAGGAAAATCCATGTTTATGGTTTCAGCATCTGGGACAGCTGTTTGTATAGAGCGCACACAAACTGACAGGTATTTTGTTTACCGTTTGATTGAACAACTTATAAACTATAAGGAGAAAGGGATTTTGAGCCAAGAGGAATTTGAATATGAAAAAGATAAAGTTATTAAACAATATAACAATCCGATTTTATCAGATTACGAAAGATTCAAGATTCAACAAAAAGAAAAGGAAGAGAAGGAAATAAAGCGTAAGAAAGAAATAGAAGAACGTATTGAACTTCTGAAAAAAGAGAAAGAAAAATATATCAAGGAGGCCTCTAAGATACTTAATACACAAACGAGCACGATGGATGATATTTCTGAAATAGATGAAAATACTATTTTAACAGCTTCTTATGATAACATTCCATTTGACTCAAGCGATTCAATGCAATACGTTATTGCCAAGTTTATTAGATTAAATCGCATACCTGAAGCATGTAAATATTATATAGATGAAACAGGATTAGAAGATATTGCATCAGCTATTGATTTTTGCCTTAATATACAAAAACAGGTCGAAAATGTCAATGAAAACGAATTAGCTGAACTGCTGCCTAAACTAAAAAATTTAAAGAAACAAGGGTTCACAGTACAAGCAATATCTGAATATCAAAAATTAACTATTACAGATAAAAAGACAGCTGAAGCTTTCATTTTATCATTAGAAGAATAGAAAATTGAAGAACAGACAAAATATGTGAGATTATGGTGGATTTTTTATTTTATGTACTTCTCGTTTTTGGAATACTCCAAATCATTTTATTTTTTAAAATATGGGGGATGACAAATGATATAAAGGCTATAAAAGATTGCTTGATTAAAGCTACGACAATCCATGATAAGCAAGATTGCAAAAATGAAAAAAAAGTTTCACTAGATGGGTTTACGGCTAATGGAGGAAAGTTTGAAACCGGAACAATCGTATTATATACCCCAGAAAATTTAAAAGTAAAGATTCTCGGTTTTGATGGTTCTGATGTATATAAATGTGAGACATTAGATAACAATCCTAAAGTATATAACTTTAAAAGTTATGTATTAAAATCCATAGAGGAATAACTATATAGAAATCATTTGCTTGCAACAATAATAGGATAGGAAAAGCATTTAAATAGCAATATTTGAATTTGTTTTAGCACCGTTTTAGCAAATACATCATACAAACAACATAACAAACTAATTTATAACTAATTAAAAATACACTCCTCTTAGATTGTGGTTCTGAATGTCGTGGGTTCGAGTCCCATCTGCCACCCCCAAAAAAAGAGGAGATATTCCATTAAGGATTTCTCCTCTTTTTTATTTCCATTCAGATACAAACCACATTCTTTTTTGGGCCTAAACCTTAGTTTGTTTTTAATTAAATATCTATATGAAGATACTCTGGATTGACCTCAACTGTTCATACGCGCATGCTTCTTTAGCACTCCCTGCACTGCATGCGCAACTATTGCAAGACACTTCCATTGAATGGGAAATAATATCAGGCACTATCAACGAAAACACAGGCATGATGGTAGAGAAAGCCTATGCACACCGTCCCGACATCATTGCCGCCACAACATGGCTGTTTAACATCGAAGTCCTGATGCACATTACCAGCCGACTCAAAGCACTATTGCCACAGAGCACACTGATTTTAGGCGGACCAGAGTTTCTAGGAGACAATGAAGAATTCCTGCGCAAGCATCCTCATGTCGACTGCGCCTTTCGCGGAGAAGGCGAAAGGGCTTTTCCTCGATGGCTAGCCTGCTACAATCAACCTGATGAATGGCACAAAATACCCGGACTTTGCTATCTGGAACATAATGAAAAGCAGAACGAATCCTTCCCTTCCTATCACGACAACGGCCTGGCCCGCGTAGCAGACTTCGACCAGCTCACCGCTCCTGAAGAGAGCTGTTTCTTCAACTGGAGCAAACCATTCGTACAGATAGAAACTACCCGCGGCTGCTTCAACACCTGCGCCTTCTGTGTAAGCGGAGGAGAAAAGCCCGTCAGAACCATCCCCATAACAGAAATTCGTCGCCGACTACAGTTAGTACATGATAAGGGCATAAAGAATGTACGCATACTAGACCGCACCTTCAATTACCAGCCCGCAAGAGCCATCCAGATATTAAACCTCTTCAAGGAATTTGCCGATGATATGCATTTTCATCTCGAAATCCACCCAGCTCTGCTTTCTGACAGCCTGAAAGAAGAATTAAAGAAGATGCCTGCCGGTCTGCTACACCTGGAAGCCGGCATACAAAGCCTGCGCCAGCCGGTACTTGATGCCTGCCTGCGCAAAGGCAGACTACAAGATGCACTTGAAGGCCTGGAATTCCTCTGCTCGCAGCCCAACCTGACCACGCATGCCGACCTCATAGCCGGACTGCCCCTCTATCACCTGGACGAAATATTTGAAGACATACAGACATTGGCTTCCTTCAATGCAGCCGAAATACAGCTGGAGTCGCTAAAACTGCTCCCAGGAACCCACATGCGACTGCATGCCACCGAGCTGGGCATACGTTATTCTCCACTACCCCCTTACGAAGTATTGGAAACCGAACAGATAAGCTGCACTGAATTGCAAACAGCCCGACTCCTGTCACGCCTGCTGGATGCTTATTACAACACCCCCGCCTGGCAAACCGTAACCCGCAGATTGATACTGCAAGAGCCCGGATTCCTCCGTCATTTCCTGAACTACCTCACCGAAGCCAACCTCATCGACCAGCCTATGAGCCTGGAAAAACGCGGCATCACCCTTTATCAATATTGCAAGCTTCACCAACCGGCATATCTCGACCAAGCCGCAGAGGCCTGGATAGAAGCCGGCATGTCGCTGAAAAAGGCACCAGCCGAACGCGTCAGAACCGGAAAGAGCCAGCCAACGCAACGTTGGCAAAAGGTTGTTTATGGCCAATACAACGACCGCTTGCGCCTGTGTTTCTTGCCCAACGACAAGCAGAAAGAAGATGCAGGCATCTGGTTCGGATTCGAGACAGACACACAAAACATTTACCCCGTCTTCAAAGCCATAAGCCTCTAAAGACGGGGTAAACACCTCATTCTATCAAAGCAGAGAATCGCCTTATTTACTACCCAGCTTTATCCAAGTCAAGCGTTTCCACAGATACTCCAAAGGTCCTTGCTTATGACGCGCCAGCCAATAACGACTAAACGACAGCTGAGCAAAGAATATAACAAGGCCGATAAGCAGGCAAAGCGTAGCTCCTGTTTTGTTCCACAATCCCAAGCCATAACCATAATAAACGGTACAACCAATTATGGATTGGGTAATATAGTTGGTAAGACTCATTTTGCCGTATGGTATCAGCGCACGCTGAAAACGATAGCCACGCTCAACCCTAAACCAGCAAAGCACAAACACCGACACCAGTACCGCCATCAGGCAGAAGCTTTGATAAGTGCCAACAGCAACCCCATATGCCACCTGAAAACTTCCTGAAGCCGATGAAACCACCGGTGCCAACCAAGCCTTTCCTGTCAAAATCACGGCAAACAATATCAAGAAACCCACCAGCGAACGCCGCCAGAAGCGCACAGAACGCTCACTCTTGACAAAAAATCGCATACGCCCCAGCAACATGCCCAGCATGAACAAACCGGGAATCTGAAACAGACGACCATTTTCTATCTGCCAGACATTGCCATACAACTGCCCGTCGGCGATATTCGACGCCAGCACTTCCAGCCAACCGCCATTCTGAGTAACAGGCTGACAACGGTCGCTATACTCCATAAACAAATTGCCCACAGACGTCTGATAAGAAGGATCTAACAGCGCATGCACCATCCGGTAGCAATCAAAAGGCTGCAACAGCAACACCACCGCTATAAGCAATACCACCTTGTTAGGCAACTTGGCCACCGGAATCAGCAAGAAGCCACACACGGCATAGAGCAACAGAATATCTCCATTGTAGAACAAAGCATGAAGCTGCGCAAACAACAGCAACATCAGCAACCGCCAGGCAAAACGCGCCCGGAAGTCATTGCCCAGTCGGGCCTGGTTGTCCATCTGAATAAAAAAGCTAAAGCCAAAAAGCAGGGAGAACGTTGCAAACGCCTTACCTGCCAGCATAAAGAATGTAGCTGCCCAGACATGAGTGTCCAATGCACTCAGCCACTCGGGTTGCCACTCAGGATAATGAAAGATGTTGTAATGTTCCAGATTGTGCAAGAGCACGATGGCCAGCAGCGCAAAACCGCGCAAGGCATCTACGACCTCCAGCCGTTTCGTCGGTGTTTGATTTTGTTTTTCATTCATATTGGTTTACATACATTATTGAGACTGCTTCCTGCAGCCCGATGAATAAATTAAGATAACAGTTTGCAAAGTTAAGCAATTCGGATATATATAACCATAAAGCAAACACAAGTTTTTGTCAAACAATCAACTATCAGTGCATATTCAGCTATTCTACACTCCACCTCCATGTGCTTTTTCTTAAACCTTTGTTGTCTCAATCAAGCAGCAATAGCTACAAAATCCCTATGATTAATATAGACTATAAGCCTTATATAGCAATATTATAAGGCTTATAAAGCATGTCTATAAGGCTTATATTATATCTCTATAAGCCTTTTAACAATTAAATAAAAGCCTTTTAGTAAACCTAATTGCAGACATTAGGCAACAGAAAACCAACTAAGAAGCAGAAATAATACCCTTGAAAGACAACTGATTGCGAAAAGCATCCTCCGAGGACTGCTGTCCTCATTCCTGTATATCGGAGAAGAGAAAATCGCATTGTCTGGAGAAAAAACAGCCGGTAAAGACAATGAATCAGCCAAGTCTGCGTTTAAAATGTAGGTAAATAAGCTTTCCCGCCAACGAAGGAGGATGCCAAATGCCCTCAGTCTGGGCGAGAAAGACTTATTGTCAACACTAACGACGGTCAACACTAACGATGATAAAGAGAACTTATCAGATATATCGCTCCAAAATCTTATGGCAATGGCAACTACTCGGCCTGCTAAGCTTACTATTCTTGTGCACACAGGAACTATGCGCGCAAGAAGCGGTAAAGATTGGCGGCACGGTGACAGACGTGAACGGTAGTCCCATAGAACTAGCCACGGTAAGGATTGAAGGCACTGCCATAGGTACCGTCACCAGCCTGAAAGGGCGATACTCACTGAAGTTCACCTCGCGCGACAGCGTAACTGTCGTCTTTTCCATGCTGGGCTATCAGACACGCAAACGATTGTTACTGAAACCCAAAGGCAACCTGCGACTCAACATGACGCTTACCGTTACGGACTACGAGCTGGGCGAAGTAAGCGTGAGCGGGCAAAGACGACAGACCGGAACGGTGCAACAACTGGATATGGCCGGCCACAGCCTGGCTCCCGACCCTTCGGGAGGTAACATTGAGGCATTGCTAGCCACACAGGCCGGCGTAAGCAACAACAACGAACTGAGTTCACAGTACAACGTACGCGGAGGCAGCTTCGACGAGAACATGGTCTACGTGAATGGCATGGAAATCTACCGTCCCCTGCTCATCCGCTCTGGGCAACAGGAAGGACTGAGCTTTGTCAATCCCGACATGGTGGAAAACATAGCCTTCTCCACCGGCGGGTTCGAGGCCAGATATGGCGACAAAATGTCGTCCGTGCTCGACATCACCTACAAACGGCCACAGCGTCTGGAAGGCAGCGCCTCCGTCAGTCTGCTGGGTGCTTCAGGTTACATGGGTATTGCCGGACGAAAATTCACCTGGACGCACGGCCTGCGCTACAAGACCAACCGCTACCTGCTGGGCACACTGGACACCAAAGGCGAGTACGACCCGCGCTTTCTGGACTACCAGACCTACTTCAGCTATCGCCCGAACCCCAAACTGGAGATTGGCTTCATCGGCAACATCGCCGAAAACCGTTACCAATTCCGACCAGAGGACCGCTACACCAGCTTCGGCACGCTGAACGACATCCGCCAGTTCAAGGTTTATTTTGAAGGACAAGAGAAAGACCTCTTCCGCACCTTTTTTGGTGCTGGATATGCCACTTGGCACCTGCGTCCACACAGCAGCCTCAGCCTGCGTGCTTCGGCCTTCCGCACGCAGGAAAGGGAAACTTATGACATCACAGGACAATACTGGCTTAGCTCGCTCGACAACGAAAGCAGCACCGATCAGGCAGAAACAGCCGGTATAGGCACCTACATGGAGCACGCCCGAAACTACCTGACCGCTGACGTACAGAGCTACTCGTTGGAGGGCCGCCACCGATTGAACCGCCACGAACTGCAATGGGGAGCAGAGCTGAAACATGAACGCATCAAGGACAAGATGCGCGAGTGGGAACTGAGAGACTCGGCCGGATACTCCATTCCCGCAGGCCCCGACGGCCCCGTGCTGTCATACACGCTCAGTTCGGCAAACCGCACAGACAGCCACCGATACAGCTTCTTCGTGCAAGACACCTACAAGCACAATGCCTCCATCGGCCTGCTGACACTGACAGCAGGCGTGCGAGGCAGTTACTGGGATTGGAACCGAGAGTTTATCCTTAGCCCCCGCCTCTCAGTGGGGCTGATACCGACATTCAACGACCGCCTCACCTTTCGTGCCGCATGGGGCATCTACTACCAGGCTCCTTTCTACAAGGAATTCCGCTGCACTTCCGAACAGGACGGTATCAGCACCGTGACGCTCAACAGCGACATCCGCTCACAACGTTCCATGCACTACGTCATAGGAGGCGATTATCATTTCCGCGCCCTGAACCGTCCTTTCCGCTTCTCGGCCGAAGTCTACTACAAAGACTTGGACAACCTCATACCTTATAATATAGATAATGTCCGCATCGACTATTATGGCCGTAATTTGGCCAAAGGCTACGCAACCGGCCTGGACATGAAGCTCTTCGGTGAGTTTGTGCCAGGCACAGATTCGTGGATAAGCTTTTCACTGATGAAGACAGAAGAAAAGATATTGCAACCTGATAATACAACAGAAGGACAAATAAAAGCCACCTATGGCACATGGCTTCCACGCCCCACCGACCAGCGCTATCGCCTCTCGCTCTACTTTACCGACTACTTTCCAGGCAGCCGCAAATGGAAATTAAGCCTCACCGGTACGCTTGCCGGCGGCCTGCCCTTCGGTCCTCCACATCAGGGACGCGAAAAAGCTGTATTCCGTACCCCCCCCTACCGACGTGTAGACATCGGTATGTCCCGCTGCCTGCTCGACGAAGCAGACACGAGCGCTCGACGTCGCTTTGTGCGCAGCATCTGGCTTAGCCTCGATGTATTCAATCTGCTTGATATTCACAACGTCAACTCCTATTATTGGATTACTGACGCACAAAGCAATCAGTATGCCATACCCAACTATTTGACCTCTCGCCAAATCAACCTACATCTACAAATCAAATTCTGAAAGAGTACAGAAATAATTGGCGAAAAATTTCTTTATTAAACGAGAATTACCTTACTTTGTACTGCTTTATACCCATGGAGTATTCTATACACTAACATTAAAATATTTTTGTTATGAAGATTTCACACATCGAACATCTGGGCATCGCTGTAAAAAGCATCGAAGAAGCCCTTCCGTATTATGAGAACGTATTAGGTCTGAAGTGCTACAACATTGAAACAGTTGAAGACCAAAAAGTTAGAACTGCTTTCCTGAAAGTAGGTGATGTAAAGATAGAATTGCTGGAACCCACAAGTCCAGAAAGCACCATTGCTAAATTTATTGAGAAAAACAATGGAAACGGCGGTATGCACCACTTGGCATTTGCCATCGAAGACGGTGTAGCCAACGCATTGGCATCGGCTGAAGCTGCCGGCATTCGTCTTATCGACAAAGCTCCCCGCAAAGGTGCTGAAGGATTGAACATCGCATTCCTGCACCCGAAATCAACTCTGGGTGTCCTGACCGAACTTTGCGAGAAACCCGAATAATTCCATGTATCATAAACCAGAAAAAGAAAGATGAGTAATCAGCTTGAAAAGATTAAAGAGCTTATTGAACTTCGTGCTCAAGCTCGTTTAGGTGGTGGCGAGAAAGCCATTGAAAAGCAACACGCCAAAGGTAAATATACCGCCCGCGAACGTATAGCCCAACTGCTCGATGAAGGCAGCTTTGAGGAAATGGATATGTTTGTAAAACACAGATGTACCAACTTTGGCCAAGACAAGAAACACTATCTGGGTGACGGTGTCGTAACCGGTTGCGGTACTATCGAAGGACGTTTGGTATATGTATTTGCTCAAGACTTCACTGTATTTGGTGGTTCTTTGTCTGAAACAATGGCACAGAAAATCTGTAAGGTAATGGATATGGCCATGAAGATGGGTGCTCCTGTTATTGGTATCAATGACTCGGGTGGTGCACGTATTCAGGAAGGTATCAACGCCTTGGCAGGTTATGCTGAAATTTTCCAACGCAACATCATGGCTTCGGGTGTTATTCCGCAGATCTCTGGTATCTTTGGACCTTGCGCCGGTGGTGCCGTTTATTCACCCGCTTTGACCGACTTTACCTTGATGACCGAAGGTACTTCTTACATGTTCCTTACTGGTCCTGCCGTAGTAAAGACCGTTACAGGTGAAGATGTTACTCAGGAAGACTTAGGTGGTGCTAGTGTACATGCATCTAAATCTGGTGTTACCCACTTTACAGCCGCAACTGGCGAAGAAGGTCTGGCTATCATCCGTAAACTTTTAAGTTACATTCCCCAGAACAACCTGGAAGAGGCACCTATCGTAAATTGCACAGACCCGATTGACCGTCTGGAAGATTCTCTGAACGAAATCATCCCCGACAATCCGAATAAGCCTTACGATATGTACGAAGTAATCGGTGCTATCATTGATAACGGAGAATTCTTGGAAGTTCAGAAAGACTATGCCAAGAACCTTATCATCGGTTTTGCCCGTATGAATGGTCAGTCTGTAGGTATCGTTGCCAACCAGCCCAAATATTTGGCAGGTGTGCTCGACTGCAACGCTTCTCGTAAGGGTGCCCGTTTCGTACGTTTCTGTGACGCCTTCAATATTCCTTTGGTTACATTGGTTGATGTACCGGGATTCTTGCCGGGCACAGGTCAGGAATACAATGCTGTCATCCTGCATGGAGCTAAGTTGCTGTATGCTTATGGTGAGGCTACTGTACCTAAGGTAACTGTTACTCTGCGTAAATCTTATGGTGGTTCTCACATCGTGATGAGCTGTAAACAGCTGCGTGGCGATATCAACTACGCATGGCCTACAGCAGAAATCGCCGTAATGGGTGGTGCAGGTGCCGTTGCCGTACTCTATGCCAAAGAAGCAAAAGAGCATGAAAATCCGGCTCAGTTCCTTGCAGAAAAAGAAGCCGAATATACCAAGCTGTTTGCCAATCCGTACAATGCAGCCAAGTATGGTTACATTGACGACGTCATTGAACCACGCAACACTCGCTTCCGCGTAATTCGCGCCCTGCAGCAACTGCAAACCAAGAAGCTTGCGAACCCTGCCAAGAAGCACGGTAATATTCCACTTTAATCATTGAGAATTAGATATTGGGCATCAGGAGTTAAAACTCCCATGCCCAAGAACTGGATAACTCAAAAAATAAAAATGTATGAATAAAAAGAAAATAGGAATACTTATCGCAGCGTTTATGGCAGTGTGTGGCAACAGCTTCGGACAAAGTGCCAGCAGCCTCCGCATCAACGAAGTGTTAGTGAATAATAAAGAAAACTTCCAAGACGACTATGGTAAACACGAAGCTTGGATAGAAATCTTTAATACTTCATTTGCAACCGTTGATATCCGCAACTGCTATCTGACCAACGATAAGAGAGTTCTGGATAAAAACTTGTCAGCACCTGAACGCAGTGCCATGATGTATCCGATACCCAAGGGAGACGTTCTGACTAAGATTCCTCCCCGTCAGCACTTGCTCTTCTGGGCCGATAATGAACCGAAACGTGGAAACTTCCACTTAAGTTTTGAACTTGACAGTATAGGACCGAACTGGATTGCACTCTACGATGCAAACGGAACTACACTGATTGACTCTATTACCGTACCAGCCAATCTGCCTGTAGATTGTTCGTATGGTCTGGTTATTGACGGTGTGAAAGAAAGCGGTTGGGCTGTTATGGGTATAGACAACCGTTATGTAACTCCAAGTACTAATAACAAAACGCTCGATTCCAATGAAAAGATTGATGGTTTCAAAACCAAAGACCCATTTGGAATCGGCATGGCAATTATGGCCATGTTAGTTGTATTCTGTGGTTTGATTCTATTGTACATTGCCTTCAAGATTGTAGGTGGCATTGGTCTGAAAATTGCAAAACGCAATGCAATGCGTGCTCACGGCATTAAAGATAAGAAAGAAGCCAAAGAGAAAGCTATCGGTACTGAATCTGGAGAAGTATTTGCAGCTATTGCCATGGCATTGCATGAATATCAGGACAATGTTCACGATATTGAAGACACAATCCTGACCATCAATAAGGTAAAACGCAACTATTCTCCATGGAGTTCTAAGATTTATACCTTACGCCAGACTCCCCACAAGTAAGCCAATAATTACTATAAAATTAAATCAAAGATGAAACAATATAAATATAAAATCAACGGTAACCTCTACACTGTCACAGTAAATGATGTGGAAGACAACATTGCACGTGTAGAAGTCAACGGTACTCCTTACAACGTAGAGTTGGATAAGCCCATCAAAACACCTGCTAAGCCTGTTGTACGCCCCGCTGCTGCTCCCAAAACAGCAACCGGTGCCCCTGTAGTTACACGTCCGAGTGCTCCAGCAAAGAACAGCGGCGTAAAATCTCCGCTGCCTGGTGTAATTCTGGATATTAAAGTGAAAGAAGGTGACATGGTGAAGAAAGGTCAAGTTATTGTCATTCTTGAAGCCATGAAGATGGAAAACAACATCAACGCTGACCGCGACGGTAAAGTTACAGCCATCAAAGTTAATAAGGGAGATTCCGTACTTGAAGGTACAGATTTAATTATAATCGAATAAGTTTATGGAAGAAGTAAGCTTTTTATCATTTATTGGCAATAACCTGGCCGACTTCTGGGAGTACACTGGATTTGCTAACGCAACTTCCGGTCACCTCATCATGATTTTGGTAGGTTTGTTCTTCTTGTTCCTAGCTATCAAGAAGAATTTTGAGCCGATGCTGCTGATTCCAATCGGATTCGGTATTCTTATCGGCAATATACCTTTCAAGATTGACGCAGGCCTTGAAGTAGGAATCTACGAAGAAGGTTCTGTGCTCAACATTTTGTATCAGGGAGTAAAAACCGGTTGGTATCCTCCATTGGTATTCCTTGGCATTGGTGCAATGACAGACTTCTCTGCACTGATTTCCAATCCGAAACTGATGCTGGTTGGTGCTGCCGCGCAATTTGGAATCTTCGGTGCATACATGATTGCTTTGGCTATTGGTTTCGAGCCTAACCAAGCAGCAGGTATTGCCATCATTGGTGGTGCCGATGGTCCTACTGCCATCTTCCTTTCATCAAAGTTAGCGCCTAATTTGATGGGTGCTATCGCTGTATCAGCATACTCGTACATGGCCCTTGTGCCTATCATTCAACCGCCTATCATGCGTGCTCTGACAACTAAGAAAGAAAAACTTATCCGCATGAAACCGGCACGAGTTGTATCACATACAGAGAAGATTATGTTCCCCATCATCGGTTTGTTACTTACTTGTTTCCTAGTACCTTCAGGTCTTCCTCTGTTAGGTATGTTGTTCTTCGGAAACCTGTTGAAAGAAAGTGGTGTTACACGTCGTTTGGCAGAAACCGCTAGTGGTCCTTTGACAGATACTATCACTATCTTGCTGGGTGTAACCGTAGGTGCATCTACTCAAGCATCAGAGTTCTTAACTTGGAGTACAATCGGAATCTTCTTCTTGGGTTTCTGTGCATTCGTCATTGCCAGTGCATCAGGTGTTTTGTTTGTGAAGTTCTTCAACCTCTTCTTGAGAAAGGACAACAAAATCAATCCACTTATTGGAAATGCCGGTGTATCAGCCGTACCTATGTCAGCACGTATCTCGCAAAATATTGGATTGGAATATGACCCAACCAACTACTTGCTGATGCACGCTATGGGTCCGAATGTAGCTGGTGTTATCGGTTCTGCCGTAGCAGCAGGTGTATTGCTGGGATTCCTCATCTAAACAAGAGAGCATTATCCAATCTTAAACGGATAATATAACTTAAAGAAGCTGTTTCACAACAGATGAAACAGCTTCTTTTTATTTCTATATACATAAATATTCAAATGCGTCTAATCAATAGTTCCTGCTTAAAGCAGGGCAATCTATAAAGATATCTATAAAGCCTTACAACCTCAACAAGAGAGAACATCATATCAGACTTATTTTCATCTTGCACTCGGTAGAAAGCCTATTTACATCTCACATGTACATTTATCACTTGCGCAGACGGTCATCCTATGCTTAAACAAGAAACTTAGCACTAATCATATATATTTAATTCTTCCTCTTTCACCGCAAGCAGCTCGTTCTCTGTACTTACTGCTAAACACATTTGAGATACTATTAATCACTTCGTGAAACCGTTTTTTTCTCCCAAAAATCACTTGCCTCTCAACAAGAACTGCCAGCTCTTGTACATATTGACAGCCACGTAGAGCATACCTTTTGCATTCTCATGTTTTATCAGCTGCCTATCTAATAATCATTACTCATCACACATACTATCCTTCTCAACATAAAAAAGTGCTGATTTAGCAGACATAAAAAAGAATCCACTAAATCAGCACTAACTTGTGTTTCAAAGATATAAATTTACGATTTTGAAACTCTTATATAAATGTGTTTGTGTAAAAATAATGTTTAATAAACCTGGAAAGGAATATTTACTGTTGAAACGAAGCCCGTGTTATCTAAAATATATACATACAAACGATATGCTCCTGCTTCATTTATCATACCTTCATAAGTATTGGCATCAGTAACCAATACATTGCCTACTCGCTCCGGACGAGGTTCATAAGACCCTCCAAAACCTAAAACTGTTGCTTCTTTAAGAACTTCCCACACATAAGTTAAGCGTTCGTTCTCTTTATCTACAGCCTGTACATTAGCTTTAAACAAGCTACCGGCTTTTACCTGCACATTATCTAAAGCTGTCTCCTCATTAATAGTCATCCGCTTAACAACAGGTGCTGTTTCTGTCAGTTCCTTACCTGTCCAAACTCTTTGCATCGCTTCTACCATCGGAGTTTTTTCACCTTTCAAAGGCAATTTATCTACACTATCTTCTACAAACATACTAAACCATGTAGGTGTACGTTCCTCTTTTTGCCCCCACAAGAAAACAAATGATCCCAAACAACGGGGATTTTTCTGTATATATTCCGTATATCTTTCCTCATATACAAGTCGTTTCTCCTCACTGGTTTGTTCTATTGGAGCTTTCCATTCTGTAGTTGCAGTTTCCCACCAACCTGTCGGTCCCCACTCTGTTATCATAATAGGCCCCTTATACAAAGATTTATCTACTACACTCTTTACTTTATCCATAGGTCCATATACATTGATACCAACATAGTCGAGCGAAGGCGCATATTTGGCAATCGAATCAAGGGCGGAAGGATTGTAAGAAATAACCGTTGACACCAAATGGCGCTTGTCAATAGACTTTATTAACTGTGCCAATTCCTCAACAAATTTCCATGCAACACCCATATTAGCATTTCCCAATTCTATTTCATTACCAATCCCCCATGACAAAATAGCCTTTTCATTTTTGAAGGTCTCAGCTAGCAGCTTAACCTCCTCACGTACTTTATTCTTATATTCTTCATCATAATAACTAGCAGAATCCTTTGTTATCGCTATACCCTGCATAATGTACATATTATTCTGCGTTGCAAGTGCAACATCTTTCTTGATAGATTCTACATCGCCTCCCCAAGTACGAAAAGCATTAGCTCCACTTTGGCTAGCAACATCTAATCTATAAGTACCTCCTACACCCTTTATATAGGTTTCTACACCATCTACATAGAGCTTAAAGGCTCCTTCGCTTTCTTTTATTTCAATCCCTGAAGGAGCAGAACAACTGAAAAGCATAGTTCCTATAACTAAACCACCTAACAATTTATCTATTTCCATATTCTATGTTCTATATTATATAACAAGACACTCTTATAATAAAATATTAAAAACAAGGTCTGTCTAAAAAATCATCTAAAAGACATTACATCAAATATGAACCTTAGCTTCATATTTAACAATACGCTTTTGCAAGATTTTAGACAGACCTTCGGCTTATCTTATCCAATCCTTATTTACTGCAGATACCAGGGCGTCTGGTCTGTGGTATCCACGCCACCAAATTGCTCATCGATAGCCTTCTGGTAATTTTCTGGATTCTTAGTCTGTTCATCTTGAGGATACATCCAGCGCTTGGGATAAGCGTTCTTGTTATCCGGATTCATACTCGTTTCAGGATTCAGCGGGAATTCAGGATATCCGGTACGGAGGAAATTGAAGAAATAAGCATCCGTCTCACCCTGGAAGAAGAAAGCTATCCAAGCCTGCATCCAGATTTGTTTCAGACGCTCCTCCTTCGTGTCGGCATATGCCGCTGCGCCTGTGAAGTAATTGTCAATATAGTCCTGGGTTATAGCCATACCATGACAATCGCTCGCTGCTATGGACAGGTCCATATAGTACTTCAACATAGCCTTTACACCATTCTCGTAATAGGCCTTCGAGTCACCCTGGAGCCATCCTTCCTCTATCGCTTCGGCTATCATGAAGCATTGGTCCGCATAGGAATGCATCAGATGCGGGTCGCCAACCTTGTAGACAGGATAACGCTTGTTCAACAATGAATACTCGCCATTGCTATTGTTTACAGCCAGCTGCTCGGCTGATAACTCCGAAGGAGCACCCGCATACGCCTCAAAATCCGATTCAGTCTTTCCTTCTGCCAAAAGTGCAGGGGCAGGTTCTGCAAAATAGAACAAGCGGCGGTCCTTCAAGCGGATAAGTTCATCCACCAGCAATTTGGCGATTGCATGATTCTTACGTTTGGTTTCTCCGTTATAGTATGGATAGTAAGCATTCGGATTATCCAAAAAGTCCATCTGGAAATTGTCATCATTGCTTTCCATCAGGTTACCGGCTGCTACAATCTCGGCAAAACGTGTCTTGTATTCCGGTGTAACCTGCTTGCTCATGGTCAGCAGGATGCGGAGCTGGAGATGGTTGCACAACTTTCTCCACTTGGAGGCATCACCGTCATAAATGAAGTCGCCATCGAAATTCTGCCCTTGTGCGAACAAGGATTCGGCTTCTTTCAAATCAGCCAGGGCGGCCTCAAACACATCCTTCTGCTTGTCATACTTGGGATACATGATTCCTTCTTCGGCCTTCAATATCTCAGAATAAGGAACGTCACCCAGCTGCAGGCTGTTCAGGAAGCCCTTACGCGCTTTCAGGAAAAGGAACAGTCCTTTATAGGAAGCTTCCATAGAGGTACCCTGAGCCAGCTCCATCATGCGTTTGGCATCCGTCAATGATGAATAATCCACAGAGCCGTAGGCCCAATAGGAATAGTAATACTGATAAGGGTTAGGATTGGTCTCACAAAGGGTTGTCTGCTTCAACCATAAGTTGCCGGAAGCGTAATCACTGGCGTTGGGATTCCAGAACTCAAAGCCCTGTAACAGTTGGGAAGCCAGCAAACCGGGGGTTACTGTAGATACTGAATCGGGGTTGATATTCAGTTCGTCAAAATCCGTACAGGAACTGAACATTCCCAAAGCAAGAACTGCTGATAATATGATATTCTTTTTCATTATGATAACATGTTTAGAAAGATACTTTTATATTAAATCCTAAATAACGGGAAGACGGGTCGGACAAGTCCTCAGTACCTCCGTCAGGGTCTGAATATTTGAAATCTTTTGACCACAGCAACAGGTTCTGGGCAACCAGACCTACCGATGCTGATTTCATTCTCAGCTTGCTGGCAAATGATGAAGGAACATCATAGGTCAAAGAGAGCTCACGGATCTTGAAGAAGGTCTTCGCATAGATATCGGCAGGGCTTCCGTTTCCACCCCACGCACTACTGTTGTGCAGGTCTATGATATACTGTTTATAGGTAGTCGGAACATCGTTGGGAGCGAACTTGCGGGTATCTTCCAGAATGTTTCCATAGGCATCATAAACCACGTCGCCTGAAATGACTTTCACACCCGGGCCGATGAAGTGGGGATTGCCTGGATCTGCAACGTCCTGCTCACGATAGGCATTTACCGATCCCGGATGGATACCTGTCTGCCACATGTAGCTTTCCGTACGTGTACCCATCAGACCGCCAACCACGCCGTCCATAGAAACGAACAGGCTGAAGTTCTTGTAACGCAGTGTCGTATTCAGACCCCACAACCAGTCAGGGTCAGAATAACCGATTGAAGAATCGTATTTGCTATATTGAAGACGGCCGTTCTCGAATATCATGTTGCCGTCTGGATCACGCAGGATGTCCTTGGTTACATACGCATCAACACGCTCGCCTACTTTAATCCAAGGCTTCTTGGTAGAATAAAGAGGGTCAAGCTGGGTATAGTAACGGGCATACTTGGACCAGTTCAGGTTTACGTCCCATTGCCAGTCGCGGGTCTTGATAGGAGTACCACCCAGTGTCAATTCCCAGCCGCGGCGGGTGATTTCTTCTTCACTGTTAACATAGATGCCAGTATAACCGGTGGCGCCTGTTACAGGAGCCGACACAAGGAAATCATACATGCGTTTATTATAGTAAGCCACGTCAAATGACAAACGGTTGCCAAAGAAGAAGCCCTGCATACCAATTTCATATGTTGAAGAAGCCTCCGGTTTTACATCGGAAGGGTAAAGGGTCTTGGGGGCAGAGGCACCCTTGTAATCACCCCATACGGTATTTACACTGTAATCCTGGTTGATGGCATAGATTGCAGGAGGAGTCTTGGACATTGTTCATGAACCTCTTACCTTCAACATGTCCATCCATTCCTTGGTAGACTCTGGAAGAAGCTCTGAAACAACAAAGCTGCCTGATACGGAGGGATAGAAATAAGAACGGGTACTTTTGGGGAGAGTGGATGACCAGTCATTACGTCCGGTGGCCTCAACGAAAACCAGGCGCTTCCATGACAGGGCCAGACGGCCATAGGCAGAGTTTACCTGCTGGCCATAAGTGGTCTGTTCAACAGTTGCGGGATTTACAGAAGCCTTCAAAGAGAAGAAGCCCGGAACTGAGATACCGCCTTGGGTACTGCCATAAATTGTTTTATCTTCCTGGTAGAAGATTGTACCACCCAGCAAATATTCCACATTGAAATCGCCAAATTCCTTGTCACCGGTAAGCAGGAAGTCGGTATTCATACTCCAACCCTGGGTCTGGCCGGTCATATACGCACCTGTCAAGGTTCCGTTCCAAGTCCACTGGTTACCGGGAATGGCCGTGTTACCACTGGAAAGATAAGAACCTTTGGAGATGCTCAGCTCGCCACGGTCCACATAAAAGTCAAGACCGGAACGTATGGTAGCTTTCAACCATTTGGTTATGTCATAGCTGGCAGTAAAGTCAGCATTGAAGATGTCGCGTGAAATCTTGTTTCTTTTTTCGTAGGCATCAAAATAAGGGTTATTGATGGCATCCTTGTAAGTCCAGTTCTGCACCTCACCCTCTTTCAACCAATAGTTATTCTTATAGTCCAGAATGTTATAGTCTGCGGCAGAGTTCAGCAGCAGGGAGTACATGGGGTCATATGAAGTATAACCGTTGGAACCCATGTTGGGAGAATAGCGCTTGCTGTATGACAGGTTCGAAGACAACTTGAACTTGTTCAGATTGATGTCACCGCCGAAAGTGTAAGAGAACTTGTCAAGAACCTGGTTGGGGTACTGGCCCTTGTTCTCTGTCCAGTTGAATGAGCTGCGTAAAGAGGCAATTTTACCTTTATAGCTGACATTCACATTGTTGTTGGTGATATAGCCCTGCTCCAGGAAATTCTTGAAGTTGTCCTTGCCTACAGGAAGATATTCATAGTCGCGGTATTCCTTGGCAATAGGGTCCCACTGGGTCAGGATCTGGCCGTCCATCTTGGCACCCCAGGATTCGGTGGAGTTGATATCATAGATATTGTTGCTTCCACGGCCATAAACACTCTGCTTCTCCGGAATGGCCAGATAGCCTGCATGGAACATGGTATTGGTGGAAATGTCCACGCTGACGCCCTCTGAATTGCTGCTACCGTTCTTGGTAGTGATAAGAATGGCGCCGCTGGCACCGCGGAAACCGTAAAGGGCGGAAGCGGTAGCGCCCTTCAACACGCTCATGGACTCGATATCCTCTGCCGCGATGTCTGTCAGGGTCTTGTTGGCATAGGCAACACCGTCAATAACCAAAAGGGGTTGCTCGCCGCGGATGCTCAAATCAGGAACGGTGGCAAAGTCGGAAGAGTTCTTCACCAACAGACCGGCAACCTTACCGGTCAAAGAGCTGGCCACATCTATACCGGGAACTTTCTGGAGACTCTCACCTGATACCTTCTGTACCGAATAACCCAAGGCCTTCTCGGAGCGCTTGATACCCAAGGCTGTCACAACGACATCGGCCAGGACTTCTGAACCGGGGTTCAAAACTACGTTGATGGGTTTGGAGGAGTTTACTGTTATCTCCTGGGTAGCCATACCTACATAAGAAATAACCAGAACGGTCCCTGTCTTGGGAACTGAAATGGAAAAGTTTCCATCTACATCGGTAATGGTACCATTGCTAGTACCTTTCACTACAATTGAAGCACCAATCAGGGGTAATTGGTCCTCACTACTAATGACATTACCTTTTGCCTGAAAACCTTGACCATAGGCCAAAGTACTGACTAATAAAAGTAATGACGTCACAAAATAGCTAATTTTGCATTTCATAATTATTAGTATAACAAGATTAATAAATAAGAATCCATAACCAAACTGTTAAATACAGATTCTGTTAATACTCTCACTATTGAATTTTCTCATATTAAAATAGGAAATCAGCGCTTGAACATATTGATAAAATTTGCTTAAATTTTTCAAGCTTTTGTGTTTTCCACGGCGCAAACGTATCAATAAATCGAATGCAATAGCTTAAATAATATCATTCTTTAATACGTCAATAGATATATAATAATACGTCAATAATACGTCATATTCATATAATATATTAATAATCAATTATATAATAATACATCAAACAAACTCGCCATAAAGACTTAACATACGTCAAAAAGCTATTTTCGTCTTTAAAAGCTTATATTAACAAAATCCAACTATATACAATAATACAGCAAAACATAATAAATACCATACTTAAGGAAAGAATCATCCGCCTACTAAAAGTAGCCAAACTAAAAAATAGTGAAGTAAACCACAGATTAATTGAGCACCATATTTCTATAGTCAAAAAATATAGCGATATTTACGGAAAATTAAAATGGAAGACAGAATATGGCTAACCTATCTAAATTGGGAAATGAAGAACTATTGAAACGATATAAAACGGCTTTTTTATGCTCCCGACAAACTTCGTATTCAGATATGGAAACCATTAAGAACTGAGCCTACCGACTGTCGCCCGAAAAAGACTGCATTCTGTGTGGAAACCATTCACCAGCGGAACAAGTGGTATTCAAAATATTGTTAGAACAAAAGATTCCTACCATATTGGTACTGGCAGAAACAATGAAAGAATATTGGGAATATGAAATCAGAGTAGCCCTAAAAGAAGAAAGAATACTCATCCTTACGCATTGTGACAACAGTGTACACCAGATAAACAAGCAATCTGCCATAGACAGAAATCTAACCATACTGACATTAGCCGACACTATTGTTATCGGGCACTGCACAAAAGGCGGAAACATAGACAAACAAACGACGGGACTAACCAACGTCACTTATCTGACGAAAACAACTGAACGCACCTATAAGAGTCATGAAGACATTGCCAACTTCAGACTACCGGGAATTAACGGCTACCTATTCTTCGATTTACAAAACTATCATGGAAGGCAATTCCTGAAGATTACCCAAAGCAAGCCTAATGAGCAGGGATATTATGAGAAAAATAATATTTATATAGAACATTCCGAATTGGAACAATTCAGAAACATTATTAATCAAATAGCTGACAAATACACACCTGAAACAGAGAACAAGAAACCCAATGAGACACACTAAACACATGCCTCTCCTACCCTATTACAGCTGCCAAGTCTATATATCGCGATAAGACATACCACTTCATCCTTTGCCAAAGGCAAAGGATGCATTAAATACAATGACCATTTTATCTGATTACGATTTCGCAATTATCCAGACTATCTATCACAGCCAGCGACTCCACATGAATACCTCTCATGCGCAATTCATCGCCTCCATGCTGAAAAGCCTTTTCAATGATAAAGCCCATACCGGCCAAATGAGCCCCCGCCTGTCCTACAAGGTCAATTATACCTTCTGCCGCATTGCCATTGGCCAAGAAATCATCAATAAACAACACCCTATCTTCCGGTCCTAAATAATCGCGGCTAATGCATACCTCATACGAACGTTGCTTTGTAAAGGAAAACACTGTAGTAGTCAACATGTTTTCCATAGTACTCGGTTTTTTCTTTTTAGCAAAAACCACCGGCAGCTCCAGCAGATAACCTACCATAATAGCCGGAGCTATGCCACTTGCCTCTATAGTCAGCACCTTGTTTATGGAAGAAGAAGCAAAACGCCTCACAAATTCTACCGCAATAGATTTCATCAGAATAGGGTCCATCTGATGATTGATAAAATTATCTACTTTCAGTATACCACCGGGATAACATTTCCCGTCACTTAGAATCCGTTCTTTCAGTGCCTTCATTTTACAAACCGAGCTATATGATACTAAATATATGTAAAAATAAAACATTGGAGAGAACATCCTAATGCCTGCACCAATGTATTTATAAAGACAAAAGTAGTGAATTATTTGATAAGATGCTACCAATACAGGGCTTAATCCACCATATTTTTTTGAGATAAATCAGTGTTTCTTTCTAAAACTATCTATCCGCAGTTTCACATTGTCAGCCAGACTCTGTTTATAAAGAGTCAGTTCCAGCAAATGATAATTGCCCAGCTTAAACAAACTGCCCAAACTTGGATTATAATATTTTTCCTCATCCAATCCTTCGACCCGCAATACCTTCCAAGTATTGTCGAGTGTCACTGTCACCGTATCGTTCAGAACTGCCGGAATCTCATCCCTACTCCAGTTTACCGGATTTATACACAATGCACTGGGAGAGAGCACGGGACAAATAGCATCAGGTGTGGCTACCGAATTATAACATATCGTAACCCCGGTATCGTCAGCGCCACAAGCTTCCACAATGGTAGGGTAATTGGCTAATTCCTCCTTAGTCACCCGATAGCCCACCACATAAGCCGCCACTAATCGCTCATACTCCTCTGCTGTCAATTCTTTCAACAATTCCACCACAGCCTTAGCCCCCTGACTAAATCCTGCCAAGACGAAAGGACGACCTTGGTTATAATGCTTCATGTAATAGTCAAAAGCATTCTTTACATCGGCCATAGCATAGGGGAAGCGCTCGGCTACGGCTTGTTCTCCTTCCATCCAGGAATCCAGAGAAATCTGTCTGTAATAAGGAGCATAAAAATTATTTCCAACTCCAAATATATTTTGAGCCAACTTTAGCGACGGCAACAAGGCCTGACGTTGCGACTCATTATAGATATCCTCAAAGTAAACAATCCGCCCTTCTTCATCACTCCAATTCCAAATACATGTCGGCGCAATATAAAATATATCAGCTACAGCATTCGCCTCTGACAAATCCTTATACCATGCCACGTCCTCCGAATAGTCAGGTTCCTCCGGCAAAATATATCCGTCATTTGCCCCCGTACTACACGCCCACAGGCAACACAACAGCCCTACTATCCACACATTATTCCACACTCTCATAATCAGTATGCCTAACACACTTATCAAGAAGTCGATATTACAACAGCTCTATCAACCTATCAACCTCCTCCTCACGGGTAGCCCAACTGGTAACAAACCTCACTACCGTCTGCTTTTCTCCCCGAGGTCCCCAAAGCTCAAACGTGGCATCATTCGACAAACGGTCAATAACCTCATTAGGCAGACACACAAACTGCTGATTCGTGGGTGAGTCTATATGAAGCTTATATCCTTTCTCCACAAAAGCCACTTTCAACTTCATGGCCAGCTTAACTGCATGTGTCGCAATCCGCTGATACATCCCGTCTGTAAACAAAGTACCAAACTGCACGCCCAGCAAGCGTCCCTTGGCCAACAATGCACCATGTTGCTTGATGAGCGGAAAGAAGTGAGGCAAACGACCAGCGTCAGGCACTACAACAGCTTCGCCAAACAAGGCACCGACCTTAGTACCCCCAATATAAAACACGTCGCAAAGTCGCGCAATGTCCTGCAAAGTAACCTCTGTACCCTCTGCAACCAATCCATAGCCCAAGCGAGCACCATCCATATACAAAGGAATCTGTGCCTTCCGACAAACGGCACTCAAACGTGTCAGCTCATCGAGCGTATAAAGTGTACCATATTCCGTTGGATGAGAAATATATACCATGCCCGGTGCTACCATGTGTTCATACGTTTCATCACGATAGAAATTGTCAATATATGCTTCTACCTCGCTTGCCTCCACCTTACCATTATGCTGCGGAAGCACAAGCACCTTATGCCCCGAGGCCTCGATAGCTCCAGACTCATGCACATTGATATGGGCCGTTTCAGCAGCCAAGACACCCTCATGACGTGCCAACAAGCCATCTATCACCGTAGCATTTGTCTGCGTTCCTCCAACCAGAAAATATACCGCTGCCTGCGGGCAATCACAAGCCTGCCGAATCAGCTCAACAGCCTGTTTCGTATACTTATCCGAGCCATAACCGGCTGTCTGTTCCAAATTGGTTTCCAACAATCTGCGCATCACCTCAGAATGCGCACCTTCCATATAGTCTGTATCAAAATGTAACATCTTGTCTTACTCCCTTTCTTTTATCAAACCTGTACGATAAGCAACCAGCAATTTCATCAAGTCCTTGATTTGTGTCACCAGTTCGCGTCCTTTATCCGTATCTTTCACCATCATACGCTGTGAATTAAACTCGATGACAAAAGTTGTAGACTTAATATCCAACCCTTCCTCTATGGCCTTCTGTCTGCTTTGGAATGGTTCATGCTGCACCAACTGCAATCCGTGCGAATGATATACCAGCGTATAGCCCGCAATACCCGTCTCTGGCTGATAAGCTTTGGAAAATCCGCCATCTATCACCAACAATTTTCCATCAGCCTTTATAGGCTGCTCACCCTTGATGGTTTTCACCGGAACATGTCCGTTAATGATATGAGAATGAGGCCCCGGCTCCACTCCGAATTCACGCAGGATATTGTCGCATACAGCCGCCTGGTTGCGCAAGGTATAATAATTACCCTTTGTTTCTTTTGACAGTTCCTTGTCACCGATAAAATAACGCTCAAATGTAGCCATCTTGTCTTTGTCAAACGAAGGTGCATCGGGACCGCACCACATGTACCACATATAGTCAAGCGCAAAATTCTTTTCTTCTCCCTCTTCGTCAAAGTAGGCTGTGCGTATCAGTTGATCTGCCTTTTCCAGCAAATTCCTGCCCCAATATTCTTTTGCACCGATACGTACACGCTTAAAGCTGCCATCCTCGTTGAGCGGCACGGAAGCATGATACAACAAATTGCTGTTGCACACCAGATACATACTGCCATACGTAAACAAGCAGCGCATGTGTTTCTTCAGCTTCTCGCTATTCATGAACGAAGCATGAATCTTGTTCATCAGGTCGCGCTCTTCCTCGGTCAGCTTATAGGGATTATCAGGGTCTATGGTTGGCAAATTCGTGTCACGCAATGGATATTCCTTGCCCTCATACACAAATACACCCCGTTTCCAGTCTATCTTATGCAGCAACTTACGGTTTTGCATGCCAAAATCAGGACGCCGGTCAATGATTTCCGCTTCCAGCTTCAACTGAATCACCGTAATAGCCTTGTGCATCTGCGTAATAAGCCTCAACGTCTTTTCATTATATTCCCCGTCGGCAAAATTCATCTTCGGTGCAAATATGGTACAAGGATCATCGCCATACGTATCCATGGCAAACGTAGCCAAAGGAAGCAAATTAATGCCATAGCCATCTTCCAGCGTGGCCAGGTTGGCATAGCGCATGGACATGCGGATAACGTTGGCCATGCAGGCATCATTGCCCGACGCTGCACCCATCCACAAAATATCATGGTTACCCCACTGTATATCGAAATTATGATAATCACAAAGCGTATCCATGATGATATGCGCTCCCGGGCCACGGTCGAAAATATCACCTACAATATGCAACGAATCGATGGTAAGCCGCTGTATCAGGTTACACATCGCTATAATAAAATCATCAGCCCGCTTGGTAGAAATGATGGTACTGATGATAACGTTGATGTAAGCATGCTTGTTGGGTTCAATGCTCGACTCATGCAACAACTCCTGAATGATATAGGAGAACTCCTTCGGAAGTGCTTTTCTTACTTTTGAACGAGTATATTTGGACGATACGTTCTGGCAAACTTTCACCAGTTGGTTCAATGTAATCTGATACCAATCTTCCAGGTCCGTTTCCTTTTCCTTCACCAGTGCCAGTTTCTCTTCAGGATAATATATCAGCGTACAGAGTTCCTTCTTCTCGCTTTCGCGCAACGTATGCCCGAAAATCTCATTCACCTTGCGCTTCACAGCCCCCGAAGCATTCTTCAGCACATGCTGGAAGGCTTCATACTCACCGTGAATATCCGTAAGAAAATGTTCTGTCCCCTTAGGAAGATTCAAAATGGCTTCCAAATTAATGATTTCCGTACTGGCCTCGGCTATAGTAGGAAATGTACGCGACAAGAGATGCAGATAGCGCAAATCTTCGGTAATACTTTCAGGAGTAATGGTTCCCATGATATATGTTTTTTATTCTAATCTTATCTAAATGAGTTTCTACCCAAGCAAGAACATCAGCAACACTTGGGCAATGATTACCCGCACAAACATGCAAAGCGGATAAACCGTAGCATAGGCCACCGAAGGATTATCGCCAGGCAAGGTATCATTAGCATAATTCAACGCCATAGGATTAGCCATACTGCCACAAAGCATACCTATCGTTGAACCGAAATCCACTTTTTTCCATTTAAATGCCACCACGCCCATGATGAGTACCGGAATCAGTGTCAACCCGAAGCCTACGGCTATCCACAGCAACCCTTCAGGCCTGATGACCGTCTCAAAGAAATGCTCACCCGAATCAAGTCCCAGACATGCCAGATAAATATCCAGACCTAACCCGCGTAACATCAGGTTTGCACTTCGAGTAGTATAAGTCACCATGTGCACGCGCGGACCAAAAGTTCCCATCAATATACCTACCACAATAGGACCACCAGCCAATCCCAGCTTCACAGGCGAACTGATGCCAGGCAAAGAAATAGGAATGGCACCCAAGGCCAATCCTAGAATGATGCCAATGAACACTGCTGCCAGATTGGGTTCCTTCAAGCTTTTAATGGCATTACCCAGCACTTTCTCCACATTGTGTATGGCTGCAGCCTCGCCCACCACTGTCAGGCGGTCGCCCAACTGCAAGGTCAACTCTGCCGTGGCCAGTAGCTGCACACCGCTTCGATATACACGACTGATGTTGATACCATAATGATTGCGCAAATGCAGACTACCCAGTTTTTTACCATTCAATTCGGGTCGAGTCACCACAATGCGCTGGGATATCAACTGACTGTCAATGGCATTCCAGTCTATATCCTCCTTATTCCAGTCTGTATGTTCCTGTTCACCAAACAAAACGGTCAAAGCCGGTGCATCCTTCTCCGATGTCACCACCAGCAAGCGGTCTCCTTCTTGCACTATTTTGTCCGAAGTAGGAATGCTTACACAACCATTGCGCCACAAGCGCGAAATGACAAACTTCGAGTGACTCAACGAGGCTATCTCTTTTACACTTTTGTTGAAAATGGCCGGATTATGAACCTGGAAAGCACCTATATAAGTCTTATTGTCGTCCTCTTTCTCAATAGGCTGCAAATCTTCCTTACGTGCCAATGCCTTGCGCATGAGAAGAATGGCCAATATCACTCCTACCACTCCAAGCGGATATGTCACAGCACAGCCCAAAGCTGGCGAACTGGCATCCATACCCATCTGCTTCAACGTCTGCTGGGCAGCACCCAAAGCCGGAGTATTGGTCGTAGCACCACAGAGAATACCCACCATATCGGGCAATGAAACACCAAACACAAAACTACCGACTACCGTGAGCAGTGTACCTATCAGTACCACTCCCAAAGCCAACATATTAAGCTGCAATCCGCCTTTCCTGAAAGAGCTGAAAAAGCCGGGACCCACCTGAAGTCCCAGGGCATACACAAATATCACCAACCCAAAGCTTTCGGCATAATTCAGCATCTGCGGGTCGATAGACAGTCCGAAATGCCCGGCCAGAATACCGGCAAAAAACACAAATGTCACCCCCAACGAAATGCCACACACACGTATCTTACCCAATCCCAGCCCTATGGCCGAAATCAGCGAAATGACAATCACAGCCTGCAAGGCAGAATGCTCAACAAATAAACTATATAACCAGTCCAATTTATTATATACTTTAAATCAACATTTTACGAAGCTTCATTCTCGACTTCAACACCTACAGAGCCTCGTGCTACCGAACAACACCAGCAGGCTAGCAAGAATATGCTTCCAATTAATATGCAAAGATAAGAACTATCTGCTTTGCATGGAAAACAATCATAAAAAAAAGCGGCTACCTGTAAAGGCAGCCGCTCTGTTGGTGTAGTGGATACGAGAATCGAACTCGTGTTCCATGCGTGAGAGGCATGTGTCCTAGCCGCTAGACGAATCCACCAACTTAACTAAATCGAGAAGTACACCCTCAGGGATTCGAACCCTGGACCCACTGATTAAGAGTCAGTTGCTCTACCAACTGAGCTAAGAGTGCAAACATGGGCGGAAGCTGGGGGATTCGAACCCCCGGTACGGTAAACCCGTACGTCAGTTTAGCAAACTGGTGGTTTCAGCCACTCACCCAAACTTCCTTAAACCCGCATTCGTTTCTCAAATGCGGTGCAAATGTATGGCAAACTTTTGGACTATGCAAATCTTTCTACTACATTTTTCTAAACTTTTTCAGCTTCTATTTCTTAACTTTCTAGCAATCAAACATTAAATAGAACAAAAAACAGAAAAGAAAAATTTCCGCCGCTACATTTCCTTGAGATTCATTATCCGGATATACCATAATTATATAACCGGAAACTAGCCAACTCGCCTACATACATGATTTTTCCTGTCCTTTCACACAGACCTCCCTCCACCCTACCCCATACATTCCTCTCTATTTCCGTCACATCGTACACTCTTTTTACCAGCAATCAAGTATCATATACGTTATCTAGATAGCCAGATATCCGCTCCAAAATCCCAACACTCCTTTTTCTTCAAAATACAGGTTTCATACCGCTTTTCAGACCCACCTGCTCCGTATTTGCTCCGTATCTCCTTCGTTCCTTCTTCGCTTTTGGGTACCTTTATTCGAAGAAGATACGGAGCAAATACGTCTGAGAAGCGATTGAGGTAGGTAGAAAAAGGGAAACAGCTCCCTAACGAAGATTTTTAAAATCAAGACAAACAAACTGACCCGGTTTAAAATACTACATGCTTTTTCGTGTAAAGAAATACCTCTTGTTGTACAACAATCTTAAAATTCCTTATAGGAATCAAGTAGACCTAACAGAAAGGGGGTTCTTCCCAGCCTAACACACCCGGTTTACCTATTTTAACACACTCAAATACTAAAGCAAGACATCATTGGCTAACTTTGCGTACATTTTAACTCATAATACCCTCTACACTGCATGAACAAAGCCGGAAATATCCTGATTGTGGACGACAACAAGGGAGTGCTTGAGGCACTGCAACTGCTTTTGAAGCCCTATTTTGAGGAAATACATACGTTGACTTCACCAGCCACACTGACCAGCGTCTTGCGACAAGGAACGTGGCAGGTGGTGCTGCTCGATATGAATTTCAAGGCAGGCATCAACAGTGGCAATGAGGGCCTTTACTGGCTACAGCAAATCAAGCGCAGCCATCCGACACTGCCCGTTGTCTTATTTACGGCCTATGCCGACATAGACCTGGCCGTGCGTGGCATCAAGGAAGGAGCGGCCGACTTCATCGTAAAACCATGGGACAACAACCGTCTGGTGGAAACTTTGTTACAAGCAGCACAGGCTATGCCGTCCGCAGGAAGCAGCCCGGCTCCGACTACCAACGCGCACAACATGTTTTGGGGAAACAGCCCGGCCATGAAAGAGTTGCACCAACTGGTAGAAAAGGTTGCTACCACAGATGCTAACATACTGATTACCGGCGAAAACGGCACCGGAAAAGAAATGCTGGCACGCGAGATACATGCCTTGTCAGGAAGACGACAAGGACCTATGGTAAGTGTAGACATGGGGGCTATCAGTGAAACTTTATTCGAAAGCGAACTGTTTGGACACATGAAGGGCTCGTTTACCGATGCACATACCGACCGGGCCGGTAAATTTGAGGCAGCCGAAGGTGGGACGCTCTTTTTGGACGAAATAGGCAATCTGCCCTATCACCTGCAAGCCAAGTTGCTCACCGTTCTTCAGCGCCGCAGCGTTGTCAGGGTAGGAAGCAACCGCCCCATACCGGTCAATATACGCCTTATTTGTGCTACCAACCGCGACCTGCAAGCCTCCGTACAGCGAGGCGAATTCCGCGAAGACTTGCTCTACCGCATCAATACCATCCACATAGAAATTCCATCGCTGCGCCAGCGTGCCGAGGACATTGTTCCTTTGGCCCAGTTGTTCATCCACCGCTACTGCCTGCGCTATGGCAAGGAAGACATGCAGCTGACACAGGAAGCATGCGACAGGTTGACACAATATCCCTGGCCGGGCAACATACGCGAATTGGAGCATACCATAGAAAAGGCTGTCATCATCAGCGAGGAAGACATACTGCCGGCATCGCTGTTCAAGTTGTCGCAGCAAACCAGCAAACCGGCTGACGCCCAAGTATCAACGCTGGAGGAAATGGAGAGACAAATGATTCAGAAAGCCATGCAGAACTGCAACGGCAATTTGTCGGCGGTAGCTGCCCAACTGGGCATTACGCGCCAAACGCTTTACAATAAAATGAAAAAATACGGACTATAACCTGCCTGCCACTTGCAAGGCTTATTCGCACAAAAAGTATGAAGATAGACTATGAACGACAACCTTTCTACCTGCAAGCCATAGCCTGCACGGCAAGCGCCATTGCTACCGGTTGCCTGTGGACACTGGTCTACGAAAACCGGGAATCCTTCCCCCTCCTTGTGGCAGCCGTGGCAACAACCGTTTTCTTGGGGTTCTGCCTGTATTGTCTCTCCCGACATTATCACCTGCATACACGCAATCTGCTTTTCCTACTCGATGCAATAGAAAATGACGATACTTCCATACACTTTAATGAGGCTGACAAGAATGCCGAGACACGGCTGGTGAACAAGGCCCTGAACAAGGTGGCCTCCATACTCTACAACGTGAAAATAAATACGGCCCAACGGGAGAAATATTACGAGCTGATATTGAACTGTGTGGAGACTGGCATTGTGGTGCTGAACGACCATGGTGCAGTCTACCAGAAAAACGATGAAGCCCTGCGCCTGCTGGGACTGCAAGTATTTACCCACATCAGGCAACTGGAGTGCATAGACGAAAACCTCTACCGCCAGCTCTGCACCTGCCGTTCGGGCGACAAACTGCGCACAGCCTACTACAACGAACGTGGCACGGTAGACCTGGCCGTCAGGGTGAGCAGCATTAAGGTGCATGACGAGCACTTGCGCATACTGGCCTTGAGCGACATCAACAACGAACTGAACGAAAAGGAGCTGGACTCCTGGATAAGACTGATACGGGTGCTGACACACGAAATCATGAATGCCGTCACCCCCATTACCTCGTTGAGCGACACCTTGCTGCACTCGTGCGGCCAGCCTACCCCCGAAGAGTTGCATCGCAGCCTGCAAACCATCAGCAACACCGGCAAAGGGTTGTTGGCCTTCGTTGAGTCCTACCGCAAATTTACGCGTATCCCTACCCCCGAGCCTACCCTGTTTTACGTCAGCGAGTTTATTGAGCGAATGGTAGAGCTGGCACGCCACCAATACCATGACACGGATATCCGTTTCCAGGTTCACATCACCCCACCCGACCTCATTCTTCACGCCGATGAGAACCTGATTTCACAGGTTGTCACCAACTTGCTGAAGAATGCCGTGCAGGCCTTCCAGGCTTTGGATAAATCTACTGAGAAAAGTAATGGCACAGCTACTCAGGCTATGGCAGAAACCAAAGAAATCAGCATACATGCCTGGTGCGACGACACGGAAGCCATTTTTATCACGGTTGCCAACAATGGCCCCGTCATACCGGCCGACATTGCCGAGCACATCTTTGTCCCCTTCTTCACGACCAAAGAAGGCGGTAGCGGTATAGGGTTAAGCATTTCCCGACAAATCATGCGCCTCTCAGGAGGCAGCCTGACCCTGCGACGCATTCCACAAACCACTTTTGTACTAAAGTTCAACTGACCTTTTCTGTTTTTCAGTTTGCAACAAGAACCGACACAAATGGCTGTATTTATGTACCAAAATACATTTAGCTCCGACAAGATTTGCCCAACCTAAGATTATTTCCTACTTTTGCAGATATTCACTTATCTGTGTAGTTTAAAGCACGTCCAGGAATACAAAATTATTCATCTATCAATACAAATACGCACCATGATTACAGCTGGAAATATTTTACTTGTTGGTTCGGTTTTACTCTTTGTCAGCATCATTGCCGGCAAGACAGGCTACCGATTCGGGGTTCCCGTACTATTACTGTTCCTTGTCGTAGGTATGCTCTTTGGCAGCGACGGCTTGGGCATACAGTTTCACAATGCCGAAGAAGCACAGTTCATTGGCATGGTAGCGCTAAGCATCATCCTGTTTTCGGGCGGCATGGACACCAAATTCACAGATATTAAGCCTGTATTGGCACCGGGTATCATGCTGTCTACCGTAGGAGTGCTGCTGACCACCCTGTTTACAGGTCTTTTCATCTGGTTCCTCTCCGATGTCAGCTGGACCAATATCCACCTGCCACTTATTACTTCCCTTTTGCTGGCTGCCACCATGTCATCTACCGACTCGGCTTCGGTTTTTGCCATCCTGCGTTCGCAAAAGATGAACCTCAAGCACAATCTGCGCCCCATGCTTGAGCTGGAAAGCGGTAGTAACGACCCCATGGCTTATATGCTGACCATTGTACTCATCCAGTTTATCATGTCCTCGGGCATGGGAACGGGTAATCTGCTTATCTCATTCGCCGTACAATTCATCGTTGGTGGCACGGCGGGTTACCTGCTGGGTAAGCTGGCCATCCTGATGCTCAATAAACTGAATATTGACAATCAGTCACTCTATCCCATACTGTTGCTGTCGTTTGCCTTCTTCACATTCTCCATTACCGACCTGCTGAAAGGCAACGGCTATCTGGCAGTCTATATTGCCGGCATGATGGTAGGCAACCACAAAATCATGTATCGGAAAGAAATATATACCTTCATGGATGGACTTTCGTGGCTCTTCCAGATTATCATGTTCCTCTGTCTTGGCCTGTTGGTTAATCCGCACGAGATGCTAATATTTGCACCGGTAGCCCTGCTTATAGGTGCATTCATGATATTGGCAGGACGTCCTTTGAGCGTATTCATCTGCCTGCTGCCTTTCGGACGTAAAATCACCCTGAAATCACGCCTGTTCATCTCTTGGGTGGGCCTGCGCGGTGCCGTGCCTATCATCTTCGCTACCTATCCGGTAGTAGAAGGTGTCCCTGGAGCATCTATTATCTTCAACATTGTATTCTTCATTACCATATTGTCGCTCATCATACAGGGTACCACCATTTCGCGGGCTGCACGTGTACTCGGTTTGTCGCTGCCTATGGAAAAAACAGGCAATGACTTCGGCGTAGAACTACCCGATGAAATAGACTCCAACCTGCGCGACATGACCGTAAGTGAAGCCACACTGCAAAATGGCAATACACTGAAAGACATGAATCTGCCACAAGGTACATTGGTCATGATAGTGAAACGGGGCGACGAATACCTTATACCTAACGGCAGCCTGCAACTACACATTGGCGACAAACTGCTGCTTATCTCGGAGAACGGGAAAAGCAAAAGCAGGCAGGATAAAAACAAGCAAGCGCTTGCATAACATGAACAGATAATCTATCTTTGCACGGTTTTAAACATTTTGTGCACAAATCAAGGCATGGAAAAGGAATTCTTCATTGACTATATTGAACAAAGCATCATCAACAACTGGGACCGCGACGCCCTGACAGACTACAAAGGCATTACACTGCAATACAAAGACGTGGCCCGGAAGATTGCCAAATTCCACATCGTACTGGAAAGTGCCGGCATACAGCCCGGTGACAAAATAGCCGTCTGCGGACGTAACAGCGCACATTGGGCCGTGACTTTTATTGCCACCATCACATACGGTGCCGTCATCGTACCCATCCTGCACGAGTTTAAAGCCGACAACGTGCACAACATCGTGAACCACTCTGAGGCCAAGCTCCTGTTCGTGGGCGACCAGGTATGGGAGAACCTCAACGAAGAGGCGATGCCCGGCCTGAAGGCCATCATTCTGCTGACTGACTTCTCACTGGCCGTCTGCCGTGATGAGCAGCTACGCGAGGCTCATGAGCACCGCAACGCCATCTACGGGCAACGCTACCCCAAGAATTTCCGCCCCGAACACATCTGCTACCGCAAGGAGGCCTCACCCGAGGAACTGGCCGTCATCAACTACACATCGGGCACTACCGGCTACTCCAAAGGAGTCATGCTTCCCTACCGTAGTCTGTGGTCCAACATTGCCTATTGCCACGAGATGCTGCCCGTCCGTCCGGGCGACCACATCGTCTCCATGCTCCCACTGGGACATGTGTTCGGCATGGTCTACGACTTCCTTTACGGATTCTCGGCAGGTGCACATCTCTACTTCCTTACACGCATGCCCTCGCCCAAAATCATAGCACAGTCTTTCTCTGAAATTAAGCCGAGGGTCATTTCGTGCGTGCCTCTCATTGTAGAAAAAATCATCAAGAAGGACATACTGCCACGCGTAGACAACCGCATAGGCAAGCTGTTACTGCGTGTACCCATCATCAACGACAAGATAAGGGCTGCCGCCCGCAAGGAGGCCATGGCCATCTTCGGGGGCAACTTCGACGAGATAATCATAGGCGGTGCACCCTTTAATGCCGATGTGGAGCGCTTCCTCAAGCAGATAGGATTCCCCTACACCATTGCCTACGGCATGACGGAATGCGGCCCCATCATCTGCTCCAGCCGCTGGGAGAATCTCAAGCTGGCCTCCTGTGGAAAAGCCACCACACGCATGGAAGTGAAGATTGACTCACCCGACCCCGAACATACAGCCGGTGAAATCATCTGCCGGGGTACCAACCTCATGCTGGGCTACTATAAGAACCCGGAGGCTACGGCACAAATCATCGACGCCAACGGCTGGCTGCACACCGGCGACTTGGGAACCATGGACGCTGACGGATACGTCACCGTGCGCGGACGCAACAAGAACATGCTGCTCACCGCCAGCGGACAGAACATTTACCCCGAAGAGATAGAAAGCAAGCTGAACAACATGCCATACGTGGCCGAGTCGCTCATCGTATTGCAGAAGGAGAAGCTGGTGGCTTTGATATACCCAGACTTTGATGAAGCCTTTGCACACGGAATGCAGCAGGCCGACGTAGAGAAGGCCATGGAAAACAACCGCGTAGAGTTGAACCAGCAATTGCCTGCCTACTGTCAGATATCCAAGGTGAAGATACACTTCGAGGAATTTGAGAAGACTGCCAAAAAGAGCATCAAACGCTTCCTCTACCAGGAAGCCAAAGGATGAAAAGCTTATAAATCTGTAGATTAATGGGTGTGGCGCATTACCACATCTGCACATTACCTGATTGACGCATTAGCACATTAACACATTACCCCATGAAACTGAAGAAAACGTTTATCGCCATTGCCCTGTTGCTGGCCAACATGACTGCCATGCAGGCACAACAAACACAAGTCATTGCCCACCGTGGTTTCTGGAAGACCGAAGGTTCGGCACAAAACTCTATTGCAGCACTGGTTAAAGCCGACTCCATTGCCTGCTACGGCTCAGAGTTCGATGTATGGCTTACGGCCGATAACCAACTGGTAGTAAACCACGACCCCACCTTCAAAGGCGTAACCATGCAGCAGGCCACCTGCCAGGTATGTACCGCTGTAAGGCTGGACAACGGCGAACAATTGCCTACCTTGGAGCAGTACCTGCAAAAGGCACGCACGCTGAAGACACGCCTCATCCTGGAACTGAAAGGGCATAAGACCCCTGAGCAGGAGACACGGGCCGTGGAGGGCATCGTACGCATGATAGCAGACATGAGCCTGAACGACCGCACAGAGTATATCACCTTCTCCCTGCACGCCACCAAGGAATTCATACGACTTGCGCCGAAAGGTACACCCGTCTACTACCTCAACGGCGAACTGACGCCTCAAGAGCTGAAAGATATGGGATGTGCCGGCCCCGACTATCACTACAGTGTGTTCGAAAAGCATCCCGAATGGATTGACGAATGTCACCGCTTGGGTATGAAAGTAAACGCATGGACAGTGAACAAGGAGGAAGATATGCGCCGCCTTATCGGCCAAGGAGTAGACTTCATCACTACCAACGAACCGCTGCTGCTGCAAAGCATCTTACAGGAGAAATAACCCGTCAGGAGATTCATACCCCTGAAGCCGACTGCATTCATACCCCTGAAGCCTATCGCATTCATACCCCTGAAGCTTACCGCATTCATACCCCTGA
>ULPZ01017824.1_pt1 | contig 51692 bp, 42 predicted proteins | sample 1953991 | NCBI WGS metagenome assembly ULPZ01 (sample SAMEA4835642, study PRJEB28245) | human gut metagenome | biome: gut microbiome; material: fecal sample | place: Denmark | collected 2008
ACGTCTCTACTGTCCGCAGGGAAGGGCACACGGATGACACGTAGGCCGCCGGGGGGTGCGGGCCACAGCAACCGCAAATATCTGCACCGGAATTTTGCAATTAGTGTGGAATCACTACCTTTGTCCGAAACTTTAGAACACACACACATATCTGAAGAGCATGGGAAAGAATGAGAAAACGGTAAGCAGACAGATGCGACGCGCACTGATGCCGGTGGTCGTGGCACTCCTTGCAGGATGCCAGGGGCAACCTGCCGACACACAGCGGGGCAACCACCAAAAGGAGGTGGACAGCACGGTATTTGCCCATAAGCAGGTGGAAGAACTCGAAGAGCTGCTGGCGGGATACGAGGCGCGGCACGACGACATGGGCAGGATGGCCGCCATGAGGGAACTGGGGCGGATGCACCGCGAGTCGGCCGACTTTGCAACGGCGCTGGACTATCATGAGCAGGCCCTGGTGCTGGCCAGGGAGCTGAAGGACACGGCCAACATCATCTTCATGCTGAACCAGCTGGGCACCACCTTCAGGCGGCTGGGGGCGCTGGACGAGGCCGGCGTGAAGCACTACGAGGCCCTGACCTGCTGCGAGCACTACAGCGACCAGTCTTCGGCGGGAGCCAGGAAGCTGAAAGTGGTGTCGCTCAACGGCATTGGCAACGTGCACCTGTCGCTGCAAAACCACGACGTCGCAGAAAAGGTATTCAGAACGGCCCTGGCCGGGGAGCAAAGCCTGGGAAGCCACCTGGGGCAGGCCATCAACTACGCCAACATAGGCTACATCAAGGAGGCCAACGGCCAGAAGGACTCGGCATGGATATACTACGGACTCTCCATGGAGCAGAACCGCCTGGCCGGCTCGCAGCTGGGCATTGCGCTGTGTCATAACCACTTCGGGCGGCTGGCCGAGCAGGAGGGCGACTACGGGAAGGCGCTGGAATCGTACAGAAGCTCATACGAGCTGATGAGCGGCAACAGAGACCGGTGGCACCGGCTGGAGGCGTGCCTGGCCATGGCGAAGGTGTATCTGGCCATGGGGCAAAGCGGCAAGGCCGACAACTACCTGAAGGAGGGACTGACGACGGCGCGGGAGATAAAATCGTGGGAACACCTGGCCGAGGCCTACCGGCTGAAGGCGGAGCTGGAAGAGAAGGCGGGCAACTACAAGGCTGCGCTGGAAAACCAGCGCCACTATGCGGCCTATACCGACAGCGTCACCAACGAGAAGGACATCAACCGCCTGAACAACCTGCGGGTGAACTACATCACGGAAAAGGGAAACAAGGAGAAGGAGCTTATCAGCCGGGCGTATGCCGACGAGCAGCAGCAGAAGAAGTACATACTGTATTGGTTCGTCATGGTGGTAGTGGTGTCGGCCGCCGCCATTCTCTCGCTCGTCTATGCGCTGAGGGTGAAGGCAAAGATGCAGGACGTCATCAAAAAGGCCAGCCTGGCCCGGCAGGAGTTCTTCACCAACATCACGCACGAGTTTCGCACGCCCCTCACCGTCATTCTGGGCAGTGTGGAGGAGCTGAGGTCGGCGGCGGGGTGCAGGAAGCAGTCGGTGGAGCTCGATGCCATAGCCCGGCAGGGGCAAAGGCTGCTAACGCTGGTGAACCAGCTGCTGGACATTGCCAAGGTGCGCTCGGCCATAGGGCATGCCGACTGGCGGAGCGGAAACGTGGTGGTCTTCATCCAGATGGTGGTGGAGCACCTCCGCCCGCAGGCCTTGAAGCAGATGGTGGAAATGGAGTATCAGTCGGAAGAGAAAGAGGTGGAAATGGACTTCGTGCCCGACTTCATGCAGAAGATAATGACCAACCTGCTGTCCAACGCGCTGAAGTTCACGCCGAAAGGGGGCAGCATAAGCGTCAGGAGCCGGGTGGCGGGCAAGTGTCTCAGGATAAGCGTGGCGGACAACGGGTGCGGCTTCAGCCCGGACGACCTGCCCCACGTGTTCGAGCCTTTCTTCCAGTCGGCCTCGCACGCCGCTGCGGGCACAGGCATCGGCCTGGCACTGACCAAGCAGATGACCGAGGCCATGGGCGGCAGCATCGAGGCATCGGACAGACAAGGGGGAGGAACGCTGTTCAGCCTGCGCATCCCGATAAGGCACGGGGAGAAAGGACTTGAAAAATGGGTGTCGGATGCCGTTGTGGAGGCTGCGGCCTACGAGGTAGCCGAACCGGACGCGGCAGAGGCAACCGCCAACAGGGACGACCGCATAGCCAAAGACAGGGACATTGCCCTGGTGGTGGAGGACAACGAGGACATAGCGCGCTATATCGGACACATCATCGGCGACAGGTTCTCCGTGGTCTATGCCCGCAACGGCAGGGAGGGCCTGGCCAAGGCGGAGGAGTACGTGCCCGACATCATCGTCACGGATATCATGATGCCCGAATGCGACGGGCTGGAGATGACCCGCGCTATCCGCCAGTCGGAACTGCTGAACCACATACCCGTCATCATCGTCACGGCCAAGAGCGACGACGCGCACAAGCTGCAGGGGCTGGACTGCGGAGCGGATGCTTACCTGATAAAGCCGTTCAACCCCGACGAACTGAGGCTGAGAATACGCAAGCTGGTGGGCTACCGAAGCATGCTCAGAAGGAAGTACAGCCAGCTGCTGGCCGACGGCGGGGAGATTTCGAAAGAGACGGATGCGCCGGAGCAGGAGAAGGACTTCCTGATGAAATTCAATGCTCTCATAGCTTCCAACATCTCTCGGTCTAACCTGAACTCTGAAATGCTGGCCGAAAGCATGTGCCTGAGCAAGTCACAACTGAACCGGAAGGTAAAGTCCATCACAGGCATCAACACCGCTGCCTACATCAAGCAGTCGCGGCTCGCCCATGCCCAGATACTCCTGAAGGACCCGGAAAGGACCATCGGCGACATCGTCCTGATGTGCGGCTTCGAATCTGCCAGCTACTTCACCAAGATGTTCAAGGAGAAATTCGGGGTGACGCCGTCGGAGTATAGGAGGGGGAGTGGTGAGTGGTGAGTGGTGAGTGGTAAGTGGGGAGTGGTGAGGGGTGAGTGATGAGTGGTGAGGGGGATGGCACACAGATGACACAGATGGGACGGATGACCACGGATGGCAATCAGTATAGAGATGCGGCATGACGCCTCCTCTACTTACCACTCATAACTTATCACTCACCACTCACAACTCCCCACCCATCACTTACCACTCACAACTTACCACTTACTACTTACCACTCACCACTTACCACTGAAGACCCCCATCAAATTAACCCCTCCCCTCACCAACGCATACTTCCACCCATAACTCCGTGCCGGCAGGGGCAACAGACCGCAAGAGTGCAGACGGCGCAGGCGCAGACGGACATCGGACAACGGGCAGCGGAGGCGGCGCATCTGTCGCAGATAATCAATAGTAAGGAAATGAAGGCGACGCTCCAGGGCATCGCGGCGCCGGCCGACGGGCAGGGATTCCCAATGGGCGGACAGCAGGCGAAGGAGGTCGGCAAAGGCATCGATGCGGCGACGACGTCCTTCGGGGTCGGCCACCCGGCTGACCGAGGCCGACAGCTGGCGGTAGGCATAGAGCGGCCAGGCGGTCTGCACCATCGGCCCGGCATGGCAATAGGCCAGGGCGACGAAGGCCTCATCGTCGAAGTGGCTGGTATCGGGGAAGCGGAGGCCGGCGTCAATGAGGAAGCGGCGACGGTAGAAGTGGTTCCAGACGGTGCCGGTGAAGTTGTGGTGCAGCATGTAGTCGGCTCCCGAAGGATAGCGCGCTTGCACCACAGGTTGGCCGCCGGACGCAGCCGGAAGTGCTTGCCCCTGCCGGAAGGGAAGGCTGTCGAACTTCAGCACATCGGGCCGCTCCTGCCTGAGCAAGTCCAGACAGGGAGCCAGTGCGCCGGGCAGCAGCAGGTCGTCGGCATCGACAAAGAAGATGTATTCGCCCCGGGCACGCTCCATGCCGCGGTCGCGCGCATCGCCGGTGGTCAGGCGGGGCGTGTCGGCAAGCAGGATTTCATAGTCAGTCCCCTCCTGTGCCTGCTGGGTGCGTATGGAATGGAGACACTGCTGGAGCAAAGGAGCGGAGGCATTGCCGTAAAAGGGAATGACGATGGAAAGAAGAGGGGGCATGGGGAGGAATGGTTAATGGTTAATGGTGAATGGTAAGTGGTGAGTAATGAGTAGTGAGTGGTGAGTAACGAGTGGTGAGCAGTGAGCGGTTAATGATTACTGATTTACCACTTATCACTCATCACTTACCACTCACCACTTATCACTCACCACCTACCACTTATTCAATGGGAAGTCCGGCGTAGAAGTCGAGTATCTTGGTGCGGAACAGGTAATCGTATTTGGCCTGTAGCTCGTCACTTTGGGCTTTCAGCAGGTTCTGCTTGGCTTCGTTATACTCCACGGCGGTGGCCTGTCCGTTGTTGTACTTCTCGTTGGTCAGCCTGAAGGCTTCGGCACTGGCCTCAGCAGCGGCGTTGCTGCTGGTAAACTTCGACTCGGCCGCAGTGGCGTTGTACCAGGCCTGCTGTATCTCCTTGTATAGGGTCTTACGGGCATCTTCGAGTTGCAGGGCGTAATTCTCGCGCTGGAGGCGGGCAGAGCGCACGCGGTTGCGCGTCTCAAAGCGGTTGAACAGGGGAACGCTCAGGCTCAGCCCTACATACTTGCTGAAGTTGTCGCCCATCTGCTGACGGAAAGTGCGGTTGATGGTAGAATAGTAGCTGGTGCCCAGACTTCCGTTCAGGTTAAGGCGTGGATAGAAGCCGCTCTGTGCCAGCTTGATGCTGTACTTGCTGCCTTCCAACCGGTACTGTGCGGCCTGTATGGACGACTTCTCGTTGAGGGCCGTCTGGAATATCTCGTCGGGATTGTACAGGGGACGCAACTCAATGTCTACCTGCGGCGTCTCCAGCTGGAAGCCTTCGGGAGTATCCAGTTCGATGAGCTGGCTCAGGTTGAGCAGGGCCAACCGATGGTCGTTGCGGGCCTGCACGGAGCTCAGTTCGTCCTGTGCCACACGGGCCTTGGCCTCGGCCACCTCGGCCAGCGAAGCTTTGCCCAACTCGGCCAGACGCTCAATGCGCTGACACTGTTCCTTGCTGAGCTGCACCTGTCCCAAAGACACCTGGTAGAGCTCCTGACAGAAGAGGGCTTGCAGGTAAGAAGAGGCGATGTTGATGGCCAGGTCTTCCTTTGCCTTGCCCAAGTCGGCCATGGCGGCTTTCAGGTTCAATTTGCTCAAGGCATACTGGCTGGGTAGCTCCATACCCGTGAAGAGGGGCACACTGGCGTTGAGCGACATGCTGGTGTTGTTGCTGTTGGAGTTGACGTAAACGGTAGAATAGTCGCCCGACTCCTCGTCCTTGACGGCAGTCTGCGTACGTCCCCAGCTCCAGCCCTGACCGGCACTACCGCTCAGGCTCGGCAGGCGTGCCCACTTGGCGGTGTTCACTTCCACGGCATTCTGCTCTACGGAGTTGGCCGCCTGCTTGATGCTGACGTTGTGCTCTACGGCGTAGTCAATGCACTGCTTCAGGCTCCAGGTCTGCTGCGCCTGCACAGACAGGCACGCAAGGCAGCACAGGGCTGCTATGATTGAGGTTTTCTTGTTCATGATTCGTTTCAGAATATGTGATTATGTTTTCAAGTTTCGCACTTGCGAGACTTGAGGAAGTTAAAGGAGTTAGAAGAAGTTATCGCCCGCCTTGGAGCCGGCTGAGGAGTTAAAGGCCAATAGAAAGCAAATGGTTTACAAGGTATTGGCTTCAACTTCTGACTAAGCGCAGCGAACTGATAACTTCCTAAACTTCTAAAAGGATATAAAAACAGAGGTTTAAATCAAGTTCATGTAAGTATGTGACAATCATTACTCTTCCGTTTTCTGCGCTGCCCTTACCAGTTCCTTGCCGTCCAGACCGCTGACGATGGCAATCTTGATGCCATCGCTCATGCCCGTCTTCACGGCACGGCGCTCAAACTGCTGCTGGGGAATGCTGTCGGTCAGGACATAGACAAAGGTGGAGTCGTCCTTGAACTCTACGCAGCCTTCGGGAATGGCCAGTGCCTGCTTGGCACGTTCGAGCACGATTTCGCCGTTGGCCGAATAGCCGGAACGGATGACCACCGTGTCGGGCACGCTGACAGCAGCCTTGATTTCGAACTGGTTGGCACCGTTTTCCTCGGTAGCCTTGGGGGCGATATACTCCAGATTGGCCTGGAAGGTGAGGTCCTGCAAGGCACCGATGGTAATCTTGACCGGCATGCCCTCGCTGACGCGGCCCACCTCGGTCTCGTCGATGTTGCCACGGAAGATGAGGTCGCTCATGTCGGCCACGGTGGCAATGGTGGTACCATCGTTGAAGGTGTTGCTCATGATGACGGAGTTACCCACCTTAATGGGCACGTCGAGTATCAGTCCGTCGATGGTGGAACGTATCAGGGTGCTGGAGAAGGAAGCGCTGTTCTTCGTAATGCCTTCCTTCACGATTTGCAGGTTGTCGGTAGCCGCCTGCAGTTCCTCGCGGGCCTGCTTCACGGTCACTTCGCCTTTCTCATATTCCTCGGCACTGATAAGTTTGTCCTTGTAAAGCTTCTCCAGGCGGGCAAAGTCGGTCTCGGCCTGGCGTCCGTTTATCTCGGCCAGACGCAGCCGGCTCTCGGCAGAATTGAGCGAACCCAGTTCGGGAATGACCTTTACCTTGGCTATCACCTCCCCTTTCTTCACCATCTGTCCAGCTTCCTTATAGACTTCGTCGATGATGCCCGAAATCTGGGGTTTGATAAGGACTTCGTCGCGCGGCTCAATCTTTCCGGTGACAACGGTAGTCTTCTCCAAGTCGGCCGTTTCGGGACGGACAGTCTCGTACACGGTGACTTCGGGCTGTGACTTCTGGTAGAGGAACACGAAAGTCCAAATGAAGATGCCGGCCACAACAACCAGCAATGCGATTTTCAGAATTTTCTTTGCTTTCATTTTTCTTATAGTATTATTGTTATTTCTTATGCTCTGCTTGCTTATGTTTTATTCCTACTCTTTATTTGATGCTTCTTTGATGCTCCCTGCCAACCGGCGACACGCCACGAACCGGCACTCCGTGCAGCAAACAGGGAGAGTTCATAGCCCGCTTATTCGTCACGAATGGCCTCTATCGGCTTGATGGCCATGGCGCGGTAGGCAGGAGCCAGTCCGGCCAGCATGCCCAGCACGATAAGCAGCACGCACGTACCGATGGCCATGCCGAAGCTGACCTGATAGTGCGTCTCAATCACACCCTGCGGATTGGCGGCCGCCTCCAGCACCTGCAGCACCAGCACCGCCAGCGAGATGCCTCCCATGCCGGCCACGGTGGTCAGCACCATGCTCTCAGACAGTATCTGTTGCAGGATGTCGCGCGGACGGGCTCCGATGGCCCGGCGGATGCCAATCTCGGTGGTACGCTCGCGCACGGTGACCATCATGATGTTGGACACACCGATGGCGCCGGCCAGCAAAGTGCCCAGACCGACCATCCAGATGAGGATGCGCACACCGGCCATCAGGCTGTCCATCATGGAGAACATGGCCTCCACGTTCAGCATCATGACCGCCTGCTTGTCGTCGGGCGATATGTAGTGGGCCTTCTTGACGGTCTGCATCAGCTCGTCTTCCACGTCCTTCACCTTGACACCGGGCTTCATGGTGAAGCACACCAGTTCGACGGTGTTGCCCAGGTTGTACATCTTCTGCATGGTGGTATAAGGCAAGGTGACTGCCTCGGAGGCCTGCCCCTGAATGTTGACATTGCCCTCGGACGAGCACATGCCCACCACACGGTAGTAGATGCTGTCGACCTGCACATACTTGCCGCAAGGGTCCTCGCCGGCCTTGAACAGGCTTTCGTACACGCGCTTGCCAATGACACAGACCTTGCGCGCCTCGCGAATGTCGACGTCGTTGATGAAGCGGCCATAAGCCATTTCCTGATGTTCTATCTGTTCATAGTCGGGATACAAGCCTTTGACACTACAGGTGTATTTGTTTCCCTCATAAATGGCGGTCTTGCCCCACTTTGCCACGGAAGGGGTAGAAATGTCTATCTTGCTGAGCTTGCCAATCCGCTCTACATCGGCCATCTCCAGGTTCCAGCTTCTTCCCTTGCGAAAGCCCTTGTAGGCCTCGCCCGTCTGCTGGGCAAAGATGAAGCCCGAGTTGGTGGCAAAACCTTCGAACTGCTTGCGCAGCTCCTGCTCCATGCCCTGTCCGCCCCCCATTAGGGCTACAAGCATGAAGATGCCCCAGAAGACGCCGAAAGCCGTCAGCAGACTGCGTGTTTTGTTTCGGGTAATGGTGATGAGGATTTCCTCACAAGTATCTTTATCTATTCTCATAATATCGTGTTTAACTAAGAAATCAATCGGCTCTCAAAGCTTCAATGGGTTTTATCTTCGTAGCTTTTCGAGCAGGGAAAAATCCAGCAAGCGTACCCGCCACCACCAAGGTAAGTGTGGCCTGCACGGCGATACGCAGGTCGACTGTGGGGTCGCTGAACATCTTGGCCTGAAACAGACCGGCGTCCATGGTCTGACTGCCGAAGACGCTGTCCATCCACTCCGTCACCCCAATGCCCGCCACCATGCCGATGTAGCCGAACAAGGTGGTGATGGTGACACTCTCTACGATGATGAGCCACAGGATAGAGCTGGGCTTGGCCCCCAACGCCTTGCGGATGCCAAACTCATGCGTCCGCTCGCGCACGGTGATGAGCATGATGTTGCTCACACCCACAATGCCGCTCAGCAGCGTAAAGATGCCTATCACCCAGATGGCCGTGCGCAAGATGCCCATGGCATTCATGGTGCGCAGGTAGTCGGTGAAGCGGTTCCATATCCAGATGGCTCCGCTGTCGTCGGGCGAGAAGCGGTGGTTGGCACCGATGACCCGGCGGAAGTCCTCCTCAAAAGCCTCGTTGCTCTCGATGGAGGTCAGTCCCTGGGTAGTCAGCAATATGTTGTTCAACTTGTTGCCCTTGTTGTAGATGGTCTGCAAGGTACTGAAAGGTATGTAGGCCTCGCTGGGCTCGGCATTGCCCTGGTCTTCATAGAGCCCCACCACCTGATAGGCCACGCCGCTGGCATTGACAAACTGCCCCAGCGGATTGGTATGCGTCTTGCCAAAGAGGATGTCGGCCGACTTGCGGTGGAGCACAATGACCTTGCGCCGCTCCTTCAGGTCGGTGACGTTGATGAAGCGGCCCTCGGCCGTCTTCACCGGTTCTATTTCCGTATAGTTGGGATGTACGCCCAGCAGAGACAGGTTGACGTACTCCTTGCCGAAGCTGATGGTGAGCCCGCTCTGTCTGACCGTGGCGCCCACGCTGCTGATGTTCTCGGGAAACTGTGTTTCCGTATCAGCCAGGTCGCGGTTGTCCAGCTCTATGCGGCGGCCTTCCTTCAGTCCGTCGTAGGACTTCGTGGTCCAGCCTGGAAAGATGCGTATGGAATTGAGGGCGCGCTCCGACGAGTTCTGCTCGAAGGCATGAATCAGTCCGTTGCCTGCCCCCAGCAACACGATGAGCATGAAGATGCCCCATGCCACGGCAAACCCGGTGAGGAAGGTGCGCAGCTTGTTGCGCTGCAGGGTGCCGTATATTTCTTGCCAAAGGTCAATCATGAGAGTTGAGAGTTGAAAGTTGAGAGTTGAGAATTGAGAGTTGAGGGTTATTTCATAAATCCATTCCGTCCGAACGGCGAAGCGTCGTGGTTCAGGTTCTCCTCGATGCTGCCTATCACGCCGTCCTTGATGTGTATAATCTTGTCGGTCTGATTGGCCACACCGCTCTCGTGGGTCACGACAACAATGGTCATGCCTGTCTGGTGCAGGTCTTTCAGAATCTGCATCACCTCGACGGACGTCTTACTGTCGAGCGCACCGGTGGGTTCGTCGGCCAGTATGATTTGCGGCTTCGTGATGAGGGCACGCGCTATGGCCACACGCTGCTTCTGTCCGCCCGACATTTCGTTGGGCATGTGCATGGCCCAGTCCTTCAGCCCCAGCCTGTCGAGGTACTCCAATGCCAGTGCATTGCGCTTGCGGCGTCCCACTCCCTGGTAGAACAGCGGCAGGGCCACGTTCTCCACAGCGTTCTTGAAAGAAATAAGGTTGAACGACTGGAAGATGAAACCTATCATGCGGTTGCGAAACTCGGCCGCCCGGCTCTCGCTCAGATTCTTTATCAGCGTTCCGTTCAGGTAGTATTCGCCCGTGTCGTAGTTGTCGAGTATGCCCAAGATATTGAGCAACGTGGATTTTCCCGAGCCCGATGCACCCATGATGGATACGAACTCGCCTTTCTCAATGTGCAGATTCACCCCCTTGAGCACATGCAGCGGGGCCCCGTTATTATAAGTTTTGTTGATATCCTTTAGTAAAATCACAGCGTTTTTTATTTTATAAGTTTGTTCTCAATGCTTTTTTTCCCTGTTTTTTCCCCTATTAGACGCACGACACCATGCAAAAGTTGCAAAGCCGGAGAACTTTTTTTATAAAAGATTTTGCAATGTCGTTTTTCTTTAGGACTTTTGTAGCAAATTGTTATAATTAATCCTTTAAAACCAAAAGAATATCATGAATACGAACATGGAAAAGCCCTACGTAGTGGGCATAGACATTGGCGGCACAAACACCGTATTTGGAATTGTAGATGCACGTGGTACCATTATTGCAAGCAGCTCTATCAAGACTGGAGCCTACGAAAAAGCAGAGGACTATGTAGACGAAGTATGCAAGAACCTGCTTCCGCTGATTAATGCAAACGGCGGTGCTGAAAAGATAAAAGGTATTGGCATCGGAGCGCCCAATGGAAACTACTACAGCGGCACCATAGAATTTGCCCCCAACCTCCCCTGGAAAGGAATCATACCCCTGGCTGCCATGTTTGAAGAACGCCTGGGAATACCTACCGCACTGACCAACGACGCCAACGCAGCCGCCATCGGCGAAATGACCTACGGTGCTGCCCGTGGCATGAAGGACTTCATCATGATTACACTGGGTACGGGTGTTGGTAGCGGTATCGTCATCAACGGACAAATGGTGTATGGCCACGACGGATTTGCCGGCGAGCTGGGCCATGTCATCATGAGACGCGAAAACGGACGTGTATGCGGATGCGGACGCCGCGGCTGCTTGGAAACTTACTGCTCGGCTACCGGCGTGGCACGCACGGCACGCGAATTCCTGGCTGCACGCACCGAGCCCAGCCTCCTGCGCTCTATTCCGGCAGAAAACATCACTTCTAAAGATGTATATGACGCAGCCGTGAAGGGCGACCAGCTGGCTAAGGACATCTTCGACTTCACAGGAAACATCCTGGGCGAAGCTTTGGCCGACTTCATCGCTTTCTCAAGCCCCGAAGCCATCATCCTCTTCGGCGGTCTGGCCAAGTCGGGCGAATACATCTTCAAGCCCATCCAGAAGGCTATCGATGAAAACATCCTGACCATCTACAAAGGCAAGACCAAACTGTTGATGTCTGAACTGAAAGACGCCGACGCAGCCGTACTGGGTGCCAGTGCACTGGGTTGGGAACTGAAAGGCGAATAAGGCCACGTACAGGACCTAAAGTCTGAAACGGATATCAACCGAAAAATAAAACCGAAGCGCGAATTGCGTTAGACAAGACGGAAGAATCAAAAAGAACGGTTCATCCACATGTCTGCGCAATCCGCGCTTCCTTTTTTCTGTCACCACTATGCCTCCATGCGCTCAACCCTGCTCCGAAAGGAGTACACTGCCAGCGCGACAGGAGTGCACTGCCAGCGTGATAGAAGTACACTGCTAACGCGATAGGAGTACACTGCTAACGTGATAACAGTAGACTGCCGACGTGGCAGGAATCAACTCCCATCACGCCGGCAGTCTAAAGATACATCAGAATGAGACTCAAAATAGAAAAGTATAATCAAAAATGTAATGTCATCCTGAACGTAGTGAAGGATCTTAATACTCAGACAGTTGATTTCAAGATTCTTCACTTCGTTCAGAATGACAAAATGTTAGTGCCTTTTCATTTTGAGCCCTCCTCCTTCTTGCTGGAAAAGAACCAGATAGATTATTTTTCACTTGCACACACTCTTCTCAGTCAAGTGCGCTCTCGCTCAAGATGGTAAGGTCTTTCCAGCCTTCGGCCGTCTTGTAGTCGTCAACAGACTCGGAGGGTACATAGACGGTGAGCGTTCCGTCCACCTTCAGCGCATCGGCTTCCAGCTGTGGCGGAACCTGCGCCTTGACATGCAGCACCTGCAGCGAACTGTAGACAAAGGCTTCCTTGCCTATGGTGGTCACTGTGGCGGGCAGGGTGAGCCGCTCTATCTTGCAACTTCTAAAAGACGACTCGCCAATGCGTCTGATATTGTCGGGCAGGATAAGAGTGGTCAGCTTGCAAAGGTAGAACATATAAGCGCCGATGCCTTCGCTGTAGTAGTTCTCGGTCCAGCCGTTGGGGCGGTCGCTGTACATGCCGTTGTCGCAGGTGTACCAGTAGGTGCCCGGCGTAGGAATCACGGCACCCGACCCCCACCTGCCGTAGTAGGCTTCGCCGCCGCCCACAAACTCGGCGCCCGACAGGTCAAGCGACGTAACCTTGCCTCCGGTTCTCCTTCCGTTATCGCCGCCACCCGACATCTCACGGATGAGGTGAATGTCCGTACCGTTGATTTTACCCGACACTTTCAGGGCACGCATCTCCAGTTTCAGGTCTTCGGGCACCAGGTCGGGCAACGTTCCGGCCGGGTCTACGTTATAGACACCGTGCAGCAGCGGTTTCTGCCTGATGACGGTTGTATCGGCCAGTGCCGACTTCGTATCCTTCACAATGACCAGCGCCTGACGCAAAGGCTGGTTGACGTCGGTATAGGGGTCTACCGTCACGCTGATGCCTCTGCTGTCCAAACCACGGGTCTGGGGCAGATGCAGCCAGTCGGCAGTCAGCTCCACTTCGTAGTCCACGCTGGTCCTGAAGGATAGATACAGTTCTTCGCCTTCAGGCTCCACTACCAGCGTATCGGAGTTCATCTCCAAATGCCGCCGCTGCCCCTGCACTATCTTCAGCTCCTGCTGATGATAGCTCTCGCCGTTGCCGCGTACAAGGACAGAGCCCTTGCGTTCGTCGTAATAAGGATTGGGCGCCACCTCCAGGTAGAAGCGGTTTTCGGTCAGGGCACGGGTCTGCAACTTGGTGTCCACTTGCTTCAGCCAGTCGGCGTAACCGTCGAATATATAGAGCTCAACATCCACATTCGACTTCACCAGTACCTCTACCACGCCGCCTTCCTGCGCCACTTCGAGGATATCGCTTCCCAGAATCACGGCTTCGTTCTGGGCCTGTACTACGTGCAGCGTATCGGCCAAGTCGGGATTATCCTTTTGGAAGAACACGATGTCAGCCTCGCGGACGTCATAGGTGTCGTTGGGCTGCACGGTGAAGCAGAGCGTATGGCTGGAAGCAATCCGGGTAGAGGCGTCGCGCTGAATCCACCCTTCGGCGGGTAGCTGCACGTCAAAGTCCACGTTACTGCTGATGTCTACCCACAGCTGGCCTCCTCTGTCCGATATGCTGGCTTCCGATTCTTCGAGCAGCAGGATGCTCTTCTCGTGCTGGTAGATGTTCACCACTTCCTCCAGTGGCAAGCCGTCGGGCCCGGTCTTGTCGGGGGCATAGAAGACGATGCTGCCCGTACGGATGAGGTCACGGTCGTTGGGCTGGACGCGGAAGTAAAGGGTTTCCGTCGTCAGGGCACGGGTAACGGCATAGCGAGTCTGCACGCCTGTGCGCTGTGCTTCAGCCTCGTCCACCTGCGCCACCCAGTCGTTCATGCCATACTCCATTTCCCAGGCATAGTCCACGTTAGCCCTCACCTCTATGGCAATGATGCCGCCCTCGGGCTTCACCTCGAAACGGTCGGCAGAGACGGTCAGCGAGTTCTCCTGCTTCTGCACGATGAATACCGACAGCGACTCCTTGCCGCAGCTGATGGTAATGCGGGCGTTGCGCTCGCGGTCCTGGTCGTTATGGGCCAGCACCACTTCCAGCTCCCTCTCGCCCGGCGAACCGTTGTAGGCCGCGGGCATGCACCAGCCCATCACTTCCGTGGGCACCGTGACTGTCCAGTCGGCCGAGGCCACGAACCGGATGTAGACTGAGCCTTGAGTGGCTTCGGCCACCATATTTTCCTCCGAATATAAGGTCAGCGATGGCATTTCCATTACATCGGACTCTGCGTCAGCCTGCTTGCAGGCCACGGCCAGCAGGCTGAACAACAAGCAATAAGCAAACTTCACAAGATGTTTCATAGCATTCTCTCTTTTTAGTTGTCAATCCAATATCGGCGTCTGCCCGTCAGCACTTGCCGTAGGGGCAGGAACCCATTGAGTTTTCTTTGTAAGGACATTCGTGCAGGCCGTGGGCATAGCTGCAATGGCCCGAAGAAGTATAATGTCCGCAGCTGGGTGTGTACTTGCTGCTGCCCACATTGACGCGCGAGGCGGCATAGAGCACGGCCAGTATCAGCACACCTATCAGCGACACCGTGGCCAGTATCAGCCCTATCAGGTAGAAGGGCACAATGGCATAGACATGTCGCGACCCCTTGAGGAAGAAATACGTCTGCGGTCCCACACTGCACAGCACAAACAACGCTCCTATCGAGCCCAGATACCAGGCCGATGTCATCTGTTCAGGCTCAAGCACCTTGCTCGAAGCCCAGTTGCAAGCCCAAACCAGGCCAAAACCTACCGCAAAGCCCACCAGCGTGTAGCGCCAGCGGTAGCTCACGCCATTGGCACGGGCCATGTTGGCCAAGGTAACGTTGAACATCACCAGAATGGCCGTAATGAGGAATATCAGCACCAGCACACTGGGCGCGGCGTAGTAGAAAGACTGGTCGGTGACAAACCAGAAGGGGTTGCTGCCCAGCGTAAAGACATACCACAGGCTCAGCACCGTGAGCAGGTAGATGGTGAAACTAGAGGCCCGGATGCAAAAGTCGCTCATCTCTTCGCCAAAGAAGAAGGCCGGATAAAAGAACACAAACAACAGCAACATGTAGCCCATGGGCACCCAGAAGAAAAAGATGGACTTCTGGCCGGCACGCCAGCCGTCCACTATCATGCGGTAGTCCTGGCTCGACTTCTGCACGGCGCGGAATGACTTCAAGGCCACATGCGACGCACTTCCCTCGGGGAAGGAGTCGCGCAGGAACGCTTGCAGCCCTACGCTGTCTACCGGTTGCAGGCGCGCCAGGTTCATGTAGCCGCGGGGCTTCCGGCTGCCCATACTCTTCACGGCCCAGTCGCCTTCCACCTTCATCACATACACATAGTCGCCCGCAGCCAGCCTGTCCTGTTCGTTGCCAAAAGGTTTGTCAAATACCGTCACTCCCTGCTCGCCCACCTTGTAGATGTTTTCGGGGCCGGGAGGCATATTCTTGCTGTATACATAAAAGCCAACGGCGGCAAACAGCAGCACTGAAACTGCCGTTGCCACCAGGTTGAATATAAGACCTCTCATACTTTACTTCATTTGACTGTCTTACTATTAATAATTTAAGTTTTGCATATAATACGTTCCTGGAAGTTAAGAAGTTATAGAAGTTATCACTTCGCTTTGCTCTGTTAGAAGTTAAAGCCAATAGTCTTGTAAAAGGGAAAATTGACAAACTGGTCTATCGACTTTTAACTTCTAAGCCCACATTAGTGGGCAATAACTTCTTCTAACTCCTTTAACTCCTGCAAGTTTTGCACTTGCGAAACTTGAGTTAATAATAGGTAATGTTACGCTCCACAATGCCGTAGGGCTCATCGTTCATGTGGATGACCAGGCGGGTCCAGTTGCCCTGCTCGTCCAGGTCGGAGTAGGTGTAGGTGAAGTGGAACTCATCGTCCTGTATCAGGGTGGTGAGCAGTCCCTGCGCGTCGTAGGTATATTCTTTCACCGTCTGGTAGTCGTCCATTTCGCTGTACGACGACTCCTTCAGCACCCGTCCCTCGTGGTCCTTTATCACGTAGTCGCGGTCCGTCTCGCCATATTCCACCAGTTTGCCGTCTTCCTCCTTCACCTTGGCGGGGTCAACGGGATATTCGTTAGTGGTCTTCTCGCCATTGATGTACATGTCTTCCACGGTGTTCACCAGCTTGCCGTCCTGATAGAGGAACTGACGGTCGGTCAGCAGAGTGCCGTCCTGGAATACCTTCTCAACGCTCTTCACACCGTCGGCCTGGTAGGCGTAGACGGTGACATACTTCATGCCGTCGACAATGGCTACCACCGAATCCAGCTGGCCGCTGCGGTTGTAGATGCGCTTGTCCTCGGCCGGGAAAACGTCCACCTCTCTGTAGGGGTCGGGCTTGCCGTCCTTCACCACTTGTTCACCTTCCTGTCGGGCATTATAAATCAGTGTCTGCACCGTGTGTACATTTCCCTTCAAGTCTCCCTTGCCTGTCTGCTCGGCTCCTTTCTGTCCGCCGCAGGCTGCCAGCAGCAACGCCAGTGCTGCAAATCCTAACTTCTTCATAATCGATTGTCTGTTTTGTTTCTTCCGTTTATCGGTTCATGGCTTTCAGATGCCGTATGCCTGCTTGCGGATGGCCTTGTAATCGGTCTCGCTCAAGAAGACGATTTTGGCAAAGTCGGAAAAGTCGTAAGAGTGGCAGTTGATGGTCAGCAAGGCGCCTTCGCTGTGACAGGGAGCTCCGGCCATAATCAGCTGGCCCGGCTGGTATTCGGCTTTCAGCCTGGCATTGCTGTAGTTGGCACTGAAGGGATTGATTTCGCCCAGCGTTATCAGATGGTCATCCGACTTCATCAGCGCATAGTAAAGTCTTGTCTCCTTCAGCGAATATTCGCCCTCGGCACAGTCGGCAGTCCACTCGCGCACCATGAGGTCGCGCTTGGGAGTCACAAAGACACGCACCTCAAAACTGCCGGTTCCCGAACCGGCCTTGTAGCCGGCTATTTTGGCAGTCTCCACCTTCAAGTCGGGATAGACATCGCCCGTACAGGCAATCTCCTGCCCCACCAGCTTCTGTCCTTCTTCGGCGGCCTTTTCGCAAGTCTTGGCCACGTATTCGTCATATTCTTTCAGCTTCTTCTGATAACGGTCCATGTCACGTTCTTCGCGCAACTTCTGGTCCAGTTCTTCCTTTTTTTGGGCCATCTCGACAAAGTAGCCAGGCACTTTGCCCAACGGCTTGCCTTCGCCAGCCGAAGACCCGCTTCCTGAACCTCCACACGATACTAACAACGATAATACAACAGAGACGGCCATTGCCATCTTTCCTACCATACTTAATCTTCTCATAACATTTTGATTTATTAAACAATAGTAAATATCACCTATTATATTCACACAACCTGTCTATATTCTACAGCCTGACTATATTCACACTGTCTGACCATCTTCACACTGCCTGTCCGTTTCTTCACTTCCCCTACCCAATCCTGCCCCAATCAAATCTTCCCAAGCAAGCGTCCTTACACCCCGCCGCCCTTTCCTGAAAACAAGACAAAAGCCCCACACGGCAAGCCTCGGCAAACGGAGATATTGCAAAGAAAGAAGATTTCATTATACCGGACATCACCATAATTAGTGATTTTCAGGACAGATAAGCATAAAAAACAACCACATAAGCCACATTTTACAGCACAAAAGCCGGATTACGTTCCATTTCCGCCACCCCCGACGGCTTCTGAGAACAGACCAACCTCCATCCGCCTCCAAACAGCAAACTTCAGGAAAGCATACAACAAAACAGAAAATAAGCCAAAAAACAACGAATAGAATAGGTAAACAATAATTTATTGTATCTTTGCGCCTAATTATGAGAAGATTTGTAGCTACATATATATTCTTGCTGGTGGGAGTGCTGACCATGCAGGCACAGCGAGTACTCAATCAGGGAGCCACCCAGATGACCCAAAGAGACCAGTACGGGAATCCCATTGACCCGTCGACACAACCCGACAGCCTGCCCGACGGCTCCAACATTGAAAGCCTGCCACCCAAACTCTACATGTGGAAACTGAGCGAGACGCTGGGCGAACGCACCATCGTACCCGCCGACACGGCCAACCTCAACTTCCAGAACACCAACCTCGTGGAAGGCATGGAAGGACACTACAACTACCTGGGAAACCTGGGCTCGCCCCGGCAATCGCGCTACTTCAACGAGCGCACCGCAGGCGACGACGTATCCTTCTTCCTGGAGCCTTTCTCCAGCTTCAGGCTGCGCCCCGACCAGGTGTACTTCACCAACAGCAACATTCCCTACACCAACCTGACCTACTACAAGGCCGGCAGCAAGGTGAACGGCGAAGAGCGCTTCAAATCCTACTTCTCGGTCAATGCCAACAAGCGCTTGGCTTTCGGCTTCAACATTGACTACCTCTACGGCCGTGGCTACTATGCCAACCAGTCCACCGCCCACTTCAACGCCGGCCTCTTTGCCAGCTACATTGGCAAGCAATACCAGATGCAGGCCGTGTACAACAACTACTTCCTGAAGATGAACGAAAACGGCGGTATCACCGACGACCGCTACATCACCCGCCCCGAGGAGATGACCGACGTGGGCGGAAGCTCGTACATACCCGTCAACCTGGAGCAGACCTCCAACCGAAACCACAACTTCTACGTCTACCTGACCCACCGCTACCGCTTGGGATTCTCCAAAGAAGTGACCCGCATTGAAGAAACCCAAGACCCCGTGGCACGCCGCCGAGCCGAACGCGACAGCCTTGAAATACCCAAAGACACCATCATTGACGAAGAATTTGTGCCCGTCACCAGCTTCATACACACACTGAAGGTGGAACGTGCCAGCCGCCGCTACCGTGCCGGCACCGAACCCGAAGACTACTACGCCAACACCTACTACCAGACAGGCACCAGCAACGACACCACCGTGGCACTGAGCGTGAAGAACGTGCTCGGCGTGGCCCTGCTGGAAGGATTCAACAAATATGCCAAGGCCGGACTGACCGCCTACATCTCGCACAAGTTCAGCCGCTACGACCTGATGAACCCCAACCCGCAGGAAAACGGCTACGACCCCGTGCGCTACACCGAACACGAAGTATTCGTGGGCGGCGAACTAGCCAAACGACAGGGTAAGACCTTGCACTACAACATAAACGGCGACTTTGGACTGCTGGACAAGGCCATCGGACAGTTCCACGTCAACGGAAACATTGACCTGAACTTCCGCATCGGCAAAGACACCGTCAACTTCTATGCCCGTGGCTACGTCACCAACACCCTGCCCGCCTTCTACATGCGCCACTACACGTCCAACCACTTCCAGTGGGACAACGAGAACTTCAGCAAGGAGTTCCGCACCAAGGTGGAAGGAGAACTCAATATTGACCGCTGGCGCACCAACCTGCGGGCATCCCTGGAGAACCTGAAGAACTACACCTACTTCGGCCCCGACGCCCTGCCCACGCAGAACGGAGGAAACATACAGGTGCTTTCGGCACGCCTGAAACAGGACTTCAAGCTGGGCATCTTCCATCTGGACAACGAAGTCATCTGGCAGAAGTCGAGCAACAACGACGTGCTGCCCCTGCCCGACCTGTCGCTCTACCACAACTTCTACCTGCTGACCAAACTGGCCAAGAAGGTGCTGACCGTACAGCTGGGAGCCGACGTGCGCTACTTCACCGAATACTATGCGCCCGGCTACACACCCGCCATACAGCAGTTCAGCCTGCAACCCGAAGAGACGCGGGTGAAGATAGGCGGATACCCCATTGTGAACGTGTATGCCAACCTGCACCTGAAGCGTACACGTATCTTCGTCATGATGTATCACATCAACTCCGGCTCGGGAAACCGCAACGCCTTCCTCGTGCCCCACTACCCCATCAACCAGCGCCTGCTGAAGCTGGGAGTTTCCTGGAACTTCTACGACTAACAACAATAATACATCACCCGCAAGCCTATGAACCCAAGCAAACTCATCAGATACATCATTCTCGGCTCACTGGCCGCACTGATTGCCACCTACCTGCTGCCCAACCACCGACCACCACGCAACCAGCACGGTCCGCGAGACTATGCTGACATTGCCCGGGAAGGCATTCTGGCGGTGACTACCGAATACAACTCGCTCGACTTCCACGTAGAGGGCGACACGGTGGATGGCATGAACTACCGCCTCATCAACCAATTTGCCGCTGACCATGGGCTGAAAGCCGAAATCACCCCCCTCATGAGCTTCGAAGAACGGCTGGAAGGACTGCTGAAAGGCCGCTTTGACATCATTGCCTGCGACATACCCACCACCTCCGAACTGAAGGACTCGCTGCTGTTCAGCACTCCCATCCTGCTGAACAGGCAAGTGCTGGTGCAGCGCAAGCCCCAGGACCCGGCCGACACGACCTACATCAAGAGCCAGATAGACCTGGCTCACAAGACCATACATCTGGTGAAAGGCTCGCCCACGCTGCAACGCATCAACCACCTCAGCAACGAGATAGGCGACACCATCTACGTGCAGGAGATTGAGAAATACGGCCCCGAACAGCTCATTGCCATGGTGGCCCACGGCGACATTGACTACACCGTGTGCGAGGAGAACCTGGCACGCGCCGTGGCCGACAGCCTGCCGGGCATAGACATCTCCACAGCCATCAGCTTCAACCAGTTCTACGCCTGGGCCATGAGTAAGCACGCACCCGCCCTGCGCGACAGCGTCAACCTGTGGCTGAAAAAGCACCTGAAATAAACTGGCAAAGGTACTTCCAACAGCCGTTTTTTAGTCAACAAAACTATAAATCAACTAACAGATGTTATAAAACGACTGAAAAATGGCCGGGAATTTGCTATTTTCTCAGAAGTCCGTACCTTTGCAATGTGTTTTTCATAGTATTAGATTTAAGGTTAACAAAGGTTGGAGTACAGCGGTACTCCTTTTTTTTTGCCCATACCCGCCAAACACCCGTCCACACACACTCCCGGCACACATTTACAGACCGACACACATCCTGCGTAAGTAGCCCACACACTCCGTCATCGGCCACAGCAGACTCAGCCACCCCTACAACAGGCTCAGCAGATAGCGCCCCGGACGCTTGATGCCGCTCCGCTCGCGACGCAGCATACAGATGCCCTTCCACACGGGATGGCCTATCAGCCCGTAGTTGCACCCCACGATGATGTCGCGCTGCTCGGCCGGCGTGATGTCAAACTGGCGCAGGCTGAGCACCAGTCCCTCCAGATTGCGCTTCAGCCCGTCGGGCGGCGGACACAGACTGTCAATGTCGGCATCGGTACAAGCACCGGCACTGACGCTGCCGGAGTCGCCCGCCGTCCCGTCGTCGTCCGTCAGAGCCATAGGCATACCCCTCCTCTGCCTCACCGCCGACGCCACGTCGGAGGTCAGCCTTCCCCCGTTGGGGGGACTCAAGAGGGGGGAGTTTTCTTTTCTATGCTTTGCTATGCTATGCTTTTCTATGCTTTGTGCACCAAAGTGCCGTTTTTCGTCGTTTATCGGCTTATTTGTTGCATTTTGGGTACTATTTGTTGCCGATTCGCTATTTTCCATACCATCCGTCCCTTCTTCCGGCTCTTCCTGCCCGCCAGGTTCCGGCACCTCGCCAGCCCCGGTTTCCTGTGCTGCGCGCACCTGTCCGCCCTTACGCTTGGGAGCCAGTTCCTCCAGCTCTTCGTCCGAAAGCAGGCACAGCTCGGGCGCCAGCAACGATGCCGACCGCCGCTTGGTGATGAACAGAAACTGCCGCTGGATGTAGGCCGACGTCAGCACACCCCGCTCGTGCAGCAGCTGCCGGTCGAAGAAGCCACACTCGGCTGCAAAGTCCAGAATGCGCCTCACGTCGTCGGCATCGCGCCGAAACAGGCAGTCGGCCTGGTCCTCGTAGAAGGCATCGTCGGCACGCACGTAGTAGCCCTCGCCCTCGTAGATGGAGGCAATGGCATTGAGCACCACGACAAGGGCACCCTCGCCCTCGCGCTTCATGACGCGACGCATGCGGCGGTCGCGCACAAAATCCGTGTTGATGGGAAAATAGTCCAATCCCCGTTTTCTGATTCTTGCCATAGTTCTATCGTGTTTGAAAATTGAATATATAAATATTGTCTTTATTGCATTTTACGCTCCAATGAGCCTACTTGGCCGACAGCAGGCAGTCGGCATGATAGCAGTTAACTCGCAACGCGATAGTAGTTAACTCCCAGCGCGATAGCAGTTAACTCCTGATGCGATAGCAGTTAACTGCCCGGTCGGTAGCAGTACACTGCCAGCACAGGCCCAGTCTGTCAACAACCGAAGGTCCACAAAGGCTTTATTCCCATAAGATGCAAATTCTTCATCCGTTTTATTTGCACTTATAAAACATTTCATTACTTTTGTTCCGACAAATATAAGATAGTTTTCGCAAATAAAACAATAGTTGCGAAATTTTATTTTCATAAATGCAATAACCCGTTGAGAATGAGCAGACGTTCATTCGTTTCTAAAACAAAAGGCCTGCCGAGCCCCTGACGGAAGGAAAAAACATGAACCTAATATAAAACAAACCAATAAACTCTGAAGAAGCTTATGACAAAATCGAAAGACCCGATGTTCACCGTGAGCGACATCGTGAAACGCGCCAAGCTGGCGCTGGGATTCAAGGCCGACAAGGAACTGGCCGACTACCTGGGCGTATCGCGCTCTACCCTGTGCAACTGGATTAACCGCAACAGCATTGACTATCCGCTGCTGCTGGGCAAGCTGAGCAACCTGAACTACAATTGGCTGCTGACGGGCAAAGGCGGCGCCGTGCACAAGTCCAACTACTGCGACAACGACCTGGCCAGCGGCGAGGTGGAGATGCTCTACAGCCCCAAGTCGCCCGAAGCGGTGGACGACCGCAGCGTGACGCTCTACGACATATCGGCAGCCGCCAACCTGAAGACGCTGCTCGAAGACCGTCCGCAGTATGCGCTGGGCAAGATTCTGATTCCCAACATTCCGGCGTGCGACGGTGCCGTCTATGTCAGCGGTGATTCGATGTACCCCATCCTGAAGTCGGGCGACATCGTAGGCTTCAAGTCCATCAGCAGCTTCAACGACGTCATCTACGGCGAAATGTACCTCGTATCCTTCCAGCGCGGCGGCGACGAGTATCTGGCCGTGAAGTACGTCAACCGTGCCGACGAGCCCGGCTACCTGAAGCTGGTGAGCTACAACACGCACCACGACCCCATGGACGTGCCTCTGGAGGCCATTAACGCCATGGCCATCGTGAAATTCTCCATCCGTAAGAACATGATTATCTGACCCGCCTCCGGCGTGTCGCAATCCGGTTCATGGAGAAGACCAAAGGACTATACTATGCTTTTCTGGGCTCGTTCACATTCGGCTTCGCCCCTGCCTTTTCGGTGGCGCTGCTCGAAAGCGGATACTCGCCGCAGGAGGTGCTGTCCTATCGCTGGGGCATTGCCACACTGGGGCTGGTAGTATTTGGCCTGTGTTGTCACTACAACTTCAGGCTCAACAGCCGCCAGCTGCTCACGGTGGCCGGACTGAGCATCTTCCGTTCGGCCACCTCGCTGAGCCTCATCTACGCCTATAGCTACATCTCCACGGGCACGGCTTCCACCATTCACTTCATGTATCCGCTGGCAGTGGCGGTGGGCATGTCGTGCTTTTTCAAGGAGAAGTGGTCGTGGCGCATCTTCGGGGCCATTGTGGTCTCCATCTGCGGCACCGTGCTGCTTTGCCTGGGCAACGAGCGCACGATGGGTACGGAGCATCCGCTCATTGGCATTGCAGCGGCCTGCGTGTCGGTCTTCGCCTATGCGGCCTACAACATCGGGGTGAACAAGAGTTGTGCCTCGCGCATCAACTCCACAGTGCTCACCTGCTATGTCATGGGGCTTGGCAGCCTGTACTTCATTGTCTGGGGCTGGCTGGGCGGGGGCATCCGCCTGGAGAGCGAACTGGCCAACTGGCTCTACATACTGGGACTGGCACTGCCTGCCACGGCTGTGTCCAACATCACGCTGGTGATGGCCATCAAGAAGATAGGCTCCACGCTGACCGCTGTCTTCGGAGCCATGGAGCCGCTTACGGCCGTGCTCATCGGTGTGCTCTTCCTGCACGAAGAGCTGCATCTGGCAGGTATTGCCGGCATCGTACTCATCCTGTCGGCCGTGATGGTGGCCACCCCCAGAAGACCAGCCCCGAAACGAAGCCACATAACAGCAACCCATGACGCTGAGGTAACGCCCTGCATGCCTACATTCGCACTGCTACATAAACTAAAGAATAAGAAGAAGGAAACCATGAAAACTCCGTCCATACCCACCCCTACCGACATGTGCGTCATCGCCACCTACCGCTGTCCCATGCGCTGCCGCATGTGCAACATCTGGCAACACCCCACCGATAAGAGCCGCGAGATACGTCCCGAGGAACTGGAGGTACTGCCCCGGGTGAAATTTGTGAACATCACCGGGGGCGAGCCCTTCATCCGCGAAGACCTGGAGGACATGGTGGAAGTTCTGTCGGGCAAGACGGACCGCATTGTGATTTCCACCTCCGGCTGGTTCGACCAGCGGGTCATCCGCTTGGCCGAGAAGTTTCCGCGTATCGGCATCCGCATCAGCATCGAGGGTCTGTCGCAGAAGAACGACGAACTGCGGGGCCGTCCGGGCGGGTTCGACAAGGGGCTGAACACGCTGCTGACGCTCCGCGATATGGGCGTCAGGGACATCGGCTTCGGCATCACCGTCTCCAACAGCAACTCGGCCGACATGCTGGCGCTCTACCGCCTGTCGCGGCAGCTGGGCATGGAGTTTGCCACGGCGGCGTTCCACAATTCTTATTACTTCCACAAGTACGACAACCGGATAACCAACACGGCCGAGGTCATCGGCAACTTTGAGCGACTCATTGCTCTGCAACTGAAGGAGCGGTCGCCCAAAGCCTGGTTTCGGGCTTTCTTCAACAACGGGCTGATAAACTACATCGAAGGCAACCGGCGCATGCTGCCGTGCGAGGCGGGACTGGTGAACTTCTTTGTCGACCCATACGGAGAGGTTTATCCGTGCAACGGGCTGGAGGAACGCTTCTGGCAGGAAAGCATGGGCAACATCCGCCGGGTGAAGACCTTCGGCGAACTGTGGGAGAGCGAGCAGGCCGAGCGGGTCAGAAGCCTGGTGAGAAAGTGCCCCAAGAACTGCTGGATGGTGGGCACGGCGGCACCTGTCATGAAGAAATACATCAGGCACCCGCTGGGCTGGGTAGCCCGCAATAAGTTCAACAGCCTGCTTAACAGGCCGCTGTGCCTGGAGCGGAAGTGGTACGACGTGGGGCAAGACCCCGAACAGGGCAATCTGAGGACAACCGCCCCGCAGACGGCGGAAGGAAAGGAGGAGCAATGAAGATCGTGGTAGTAGGACTGAGAGGCTTCCCCAACATACAGGGGGGCATAGAGACCCACTGCGAAGAACTGTATCCGCGCCTGGCAAGCCAGGGCGAAGAAGTGACGGTAGTGCGCAGGAAAGGGTTTGTCAGGGAGCAGCCGGTGCGCATTTCCTACCGCGGCGTCCGCTTCAAGGACATAGCCGCTCCCTCGGTCACGGGGCTGGAGGCCGCCGTCCACAGCCTGCGGGGCGTGTGGTATGCGTGGCGCAGCAAGGCCGACATTGTCCACATCCATGCCATAGGACCGTCCATTGCCGTTCCGCTAGCCAAGATACTGGGGCTGAGGGTCGTCATGACCCACCACGGCCCCGACTACGAGCGCGAGAAGTGGGGACCGCTGGCACGCTTTGTCCTGAAGACGGGCGAACGCTTCGCCGCCTGGTGGGCCGACGACATCATCTCCATATCGACGGTCATCTGCCACATGCTGGAAAAGAAATATCACCGCACGCGCCGCGTCCACCTCATCTACAACGGCATCACCACCCTGCCCGCCCCCGACGGCACAGACTACCTGCAACAGATAGGCGTCGAGCCGGACAAGTACATCCTGGCCGTGGGACGCTTTGTGCCCGAGAAGCGGTTTGACAAGCTGGTGGAAGCCTATAGCCGCTTGGGGCGGAAGGACTGCAAGCTGGTCATTGCCGGCGATGCCGACTACCCGTCGGCCTACGCCCGGCAACTGAAAGAAACGGCCATCCGTCAGGAAGTTGTGCTGACGGGCATGGTCAAGGGCGACAAGCTGGCGCAGCTCTATGCGCACGCGGCCCTGTTCGTTCTGCCTTCCTCGCACGAAGGACTCCCCATCACCCTGCTCGAGGCCATGAGCTACCGCCGCAAGGTGCTGGCCAGCGACATACCCGCCAACAAAGCCGTCGGTCTGCCGCCCGAAAACTACTTCCACACCAACGACCCGGCACACCTGACAAGCCGCATCGCTTCCCTGCTGAATAACGGGCAAGACACCCAGACATACGACCTGAGCAAATACGACTGGGACCATATTGCCGAACAAGTAAGGCAGGTGTATCACTGCACAGACTGTACTGACTAAACGGCCGATATCCTACATACACTGGCCAGTTCCTCTTATATATAGGAGACAGTTAGACATCAACAATTAAGAAAACTTGATTTTCTTTTGCAGCTGCGCTCACCTTTCACTATCTTTCAAGAAGATAGGCGGCGGTTCGGCATCAGCAAATTAAGAAAAATCGGTTTTATTTTGCCGCTGCGCTCACCTTTCACTATCTTTCAAGAAGATAGGAGGCGGTTCGGCATCGGCAATTAAGAAAACTCGGTTTTCTTTTGCCGCTGCGCTCACCTTTCACTATCTTTGCCGGCAGAAGGCAGCCGGACGGTCTGTCGCTTGCGCCTCCGTGCGCACGAGGAAAGTCCGGGCAACACAGAGCATCCCACTTCCTAACAGAAAGCTGTCCGCAAGGGTGGAGTAACGCAGAAGAAAACAACCGCCCCGCTCCGCAAGGATGTCGGGGTAAGGGTGAGAAGGCGGGGTAAGAGCCCACCAGGCTTGTGGCGACACAAGTGCTGTGCGTCTTGGGAGTTGTAAGGTCATGTAAACCGACGTCAAGAGGGTTGCTCGCCCCATGTCGGAGGGTAGACCGCTAAAGCCGTCAGGTGACTGCCGGCTCAGATAAATGACAGACACTTGCCCCCGCGGCAAGCACAGAACCCGGCTTACAGGCTGGCTGCCTTCTTTTTTTATTTCTGATTCTAGAATCCTGATTCCCGAAACCATAAATCTGAAATCTGATTTCTAAAATCTGAAATCATAAATCCAAATACTGAATCCTCAACCGCTGCACACGTATGAACAAACGAATAGCCGCCCTTTGGAAATTCCTGACGTACGACATCTGGCGCATTACCGAAGATGAAGTAACACGGACAACGTTCTCCCTGTACAACGTTATCAAGACCATCTACATCTGCGTGCAACGGTTTGCCAAAGACCGCATAGCCAACAAAGCATCAGCGCTGACCTACAGCACGCTGCTGGCCATTGTACCCATACTGGCCATCGTGTTTGCCATAGCGCGCGGCTTCGGGTTCGACAACCTGATGGAAAACCAGATAGCAAGCGGATTGGGAGGTTCGACCGAAACATCAGCCTACATCCTCAGCTTCGTAAAGTCCTACCTGGCACAAACAAAGAGCGGCGTATTCATCGGCGTCGGCCTGGTGATGTTACTCTGGTCGGTACTGAACCTGATAAACAACATGGAAATCACCTTCAACCGCATCTGGCAGGTGAAGAAAGGACGCAGCATGTATCGCAAGATAACCGACTACTTCTCCATGCTGCTGCTCATGCCCATCCTCATCGTGTTGTCGGGCGGTCTGTCCATCTTCATGACCACTACCCTGAAAAGCATGGACGACTTCACCCTGCTGGCACCGCTGGGCAAGTTTCTGGTCAGGCTCATCCCGTTTGCCCTGACCTGGCTCATGTTCACCGCCCTCTACATCTACATGCCCAACACCAAGGTGAAGATAAAGCACGCGCTCATCTCCGGCCTGCTGGCCGGTACGGCCTACCAGGCATTCCAGTTTCTCTACATCAACAGCCAGCTGTGGGTGTCGCGCTACAACGCCATCTACGGTAGCTTCGCCGCCCTGCCGCTGTTCCTGCTGTGGTTGCAAATATCATGGACCATCTGCCTCTTCGGTGCCGAACTGACATACGCCGGACAAAACATCCGTAACTTCAGCTTCGATCGCGACACCCGCCGCATCACCCGCCGCTACCGCGACTTTGTGGCCATTCTCACCATGTCGCTCATAGCCAAGCGCTTTGCCCGCAACGAAGCAGCCTACACCGCCGAAGAAATGGCCGAAGAATGCCAAATCCCCATCCGGCTGATGCACCAGACGCTGGACGACCTGCAAGAGATTGGCCTGCTGCACGAAGTGGCCAGCGACAAGAAGAGCGAAGAAGTGTCCTACCAACCCTCCATTGACATCAACCAGCTGAACGTAGCCATGCTGCTCGACAAGCTCTACACCCACGGCTCCGAAGACTTCAAGATAGACCGTGAACAAGAGTACAGCGCAGAATGGCAGACACTGGTGAGAGCACGCGAGGACTACTACAAGAACGCCAGCACCGTGCTGCTGAAGGACCTGTAGAAACGAACGGAAAACATCAACATAAACAAATAGCCCTTTCCGTGATAGGTGCACTTTAAGGCACCAGCCACTGAAAGGGCTATCTGTTTACTAAAGTTTCAAAATTGAGTTTCGCCAGATAGTCAGTTTCCAGTAAACGAGCAAACGGAATTTACAATCTATACCTACAAACCTCAATCACATAAGCCGGCATCGCATTTCTTTCGATATTCATCGTAACTTGAAACGTAAATATTCGTACGATGTACATACCCCCATACACCATCCTGTGACACTTCATACCAGCCATTCAGCAAGTCATCCATCGTGTCGTACCTATTGGGGACAACAAATGCCCCCTTATCATCAATCAGTCCGTACTTCCCGTCCAAGATAACCCGGCAAAATCCATCTTTATTGAAATTGTCAGCCCATTCAAAACGGGCAGAAATCACCAGCACGTTGGTGGTAGTTATGAAACCGTATTTCCCACCGGTTTTCACCCGCGCAAGTCCAACCGGTTCCGCAAACGGATAGGCCTCTTCATACTGATAGGGAATAAAAAGCCTGAACTGCTTTTCTTCGCTATCTTCCTGCACATAAATGGCATAGCCATATCTGGGACGTTCAGTTCCTGTTTCCAAGACAGGTTCAGGCAGATACTGGCCGTCTATCAAATAGGAGGATTGGGCATTTGCCAAGCAAACGAAATGTATAAGAAAGCTCCAAAGGATAATCTTCCATTTCATAACCAAACCCTGCTTATTTGCTGTTCAAACTCTGTTGCCATTCACTCTCGGGAACAAATACAATCTTGGCTACAGCAGCTTCGTCTGACGACTTTTCTGCCAACACGATATTTACGCTAACCGGCTGCAACGCTGTTCCGGCCTTAATCTCCTGCGGCTTACGGTCGTCGGCTATGGTATGCTCTACATGATAGCCTAGTACTGCTCCGGCGTCGTCCACCAGTCTCATGAAGATTCTGTAGTCATCCTTTTTGTATTTGCCTACTTTAAAATCTTTCCTGGCAGAAACAGTAAACTGAATGACGCCCGTGGCATTCAGTCCGTTAGGCGTTACCTCGGCAATAGCCGGCTCCGTAGTCAGCTGATAGAAAAACGTATCGGGAAGTTCATAGGCAATCTTGGTTCCTGATAGTTTGGCACTGATGGCCGCCAACTTCTCTTTAAACTCCGGCTTGAGTGCCTTCTGCTCTTTCATCAGTTTCTCTAATTTCCCTTGGTCTTGTGCCTGTCCGGCAGCTTGCATCTTCTCACTTAGCGCATCTTCCTTGCCCTGATATTCTTTGACTAACGTCATCACTTCGGCAAACAGGCCTTTTCCTACAGGAGTCTCTTCACCCGATGAAGACTTGGTTTGACTCCCACCACATGATGCGGCAATACATACAACTATTGCACATATCGCCCAAAAGATAGTTCTTTTAGCCATAACAAAAAGATTTTAATGGTTAAACATACGAATCAGGCGTTGGAGATGCCAACACCGATTCAGGATTAAAAAACGGTTATCAGTTTACTGATTCCGTTCCTGTATTTTCCGGTTTGCGTCTTCTTTGGACAAATTGGTATAGTGCATGTGGCCTTCATTGTCATAGAAGACCTGATTGGAAGAACCACCGCCTGACGAACCACCCAACATGTCTGTCTTGAACATGTAAAACACTCCACCCACAACGGCAGCAACCATCAGCACCTGAAGGATAAGCGCAAGCAACGCAGTCAGCAGAAGCAACATAGACATCAGCCCGCCAATTATCATCACCAGCGTAGCTACCGTAAACATCAATCCATACATCATTCCTATCGACTTGACATTGCGCACCATAGCCCAGCCAACCCCGACAACAAGAGCCAAACCCAAAATGCTATAAGCAACAATATCCCTTATTTCCTTCTCCAAGCCGAACATATTAAGAATGACATACAAGACAAGAGTAGCGGGAACTATGACTATGAGCGAAACAAAAGTCCCCTTGATAGAAAGTTCCTTCTGAAAGTATTGCTCTACAAATGCCTTGTAAACAAACACCTGCGCAAGCTGAATGCCAACAAACACAATCAGAGGGATAACCCTCAACAGTTTACCGAAAAAGCCATAATCGGACGATGTGCACCACCAGATGCTTTTGCCGCCCAACAGAGAATAAATCACCAATCCGAAAACCGTACCGACAATGGCAAGAAACGTTACAAGCTGAACCGATAATCTTGAGATGGATTTTTTACGCATATTTACAATAGCTATAAATCCAGCTGCTGCCATAAGGGTAAAAACAATCCAATAAGGCAATGTGGAGGTCAATAGAAAATCTTTCATAATACAACATTTATTTTATGAAAACAGAATAAGTAATCGAAGTATCGCAATCAATACTGCAAGAGAAGGATAAGATTACCAGCAAAAGTACAAACAACAGAGATACTTGTCTGAGACAAAGCACCAAGCTTTTCAATCTACAAGATAAGCATAACGCTTCTTTCCATCATGTATTATAACAGAGTGAACTACACTCCAAGTGCAAATATAAATAAAAAATAATTTAATCAAATATTTTACTGATAAATTATTTGATTTTACATGAAATATCTTCAAGATTGAAACAAGCAACTTACCCGACTGATGTAACGGTTGCTGGAATACCGGCCAAAGACTGCCCCTGCCGCTCGGCCGGCTACACGGCTCCGAAGACTTCAAGATAGACCGTGAACAGGAGTACAGCACAGAATGGCAGACGCTGGTGAAAGCACGCGAGGACTACTACAAGAACGCCAGTACCGTGCTGCTGAAGGACCTGTAAGAATACGGCAATGGCCGGCAAGAGAATATAGAAAATCTTGCCGGCCATTGTTGCCTATATGTGTTCAGCATGCAGGATGCCCCTACGCATTCAATACTGCTCGTAAGAAACCACCTTCTCCACGGGCTTGCGCGACTTCTGACGCTTACCCTTGACCGGATAGCCCACCACAATGTCGAGCAACAGGCGCTTGGAAGCCGGTATGCCGGCCAGTTCCTTCAGCTTGCGCTCGTCGAACCAGCCCAGAATGCACGAACCCAGCCCTTCGGCCTCGGCCGCCAGCGTGATGTGGGCCGCCGCTATGCCGATGTCAATCAGCGGAAAGTACTTGTCTTTTATCTTGGCACCCAAAAACGACGTGAAGTTCATCGACTCCTCCACCACCAGTATGTGCACCGGCGCATCCTTGGCAAACTTGTTCATGCCCAGTCCGGCGGCCGCCTTGCCGGCTTTCTGCACCAGGTCGGCACGGGTCAGGACCACAAACTTCCAAGGCTGTGCGTTGCAGGCCGAGGGAGCCAGCCGTCCGGCCTCCAGGATGCGCGCCAGCTTCTCGGGTTCCACCGGGCGCGACGGGTCGTAAACGCGGTCGCTCTGGCGCGAAGCCACCAACCGCAGGAAATCCATCCCTTCTTCCATGCTCCCGCCTCTGATTATTGGTATTGCAGCATGCGGCTGATGTACTTGCCGATGATGTCGAACTCCAGGTTGACTACCGTGCCCACGTGGATGGTGTGGAAGTTGGTGTTCTCAAACGTATAGGGGATGATAGCTACCTGGAAAGTATCGTCGGTAGGATTGCACACCGTCAGGCTGACGCCGTTCACCGTCACCGAGCCTTTGTCCACCGTGATGTATCCGCGACGCGCCATCTCCTTGTCGACAGCGTACTTGAAAGTGAAGTAATGGCTGCCCTCGGCGTCCTGCACGTCGATGCAGGTAGCCGTCTGGTCCACATGTCCCTGCACGATGTGTCCGTCCAGCCGGCCGTTCATCATCATGCTGCGCTCCACGTTCACCTTGTCGCCCACCTTCAGCAGTCCCAGGTTGGAGCGGTCCAGCGTTTCCTTCATGGCCGTCACCGTGTAGGTGTCGTCGGCAATCTTCACCACCGTGAGGCACACGCCGTTGTGAGCCACACTTTGGTCTATCTTCAGTTCGTTGACAAACGAGCACTTGAAAGTGAAGTGCACATTCTCCTGGTCCTTGACCATGGCCACCAGCGTGGCACACTCTTCTACTATTCCAGAAAACATAATCTATAATGCTAATTGTTAATGATTTATTCGATGTATTGGCCCGCCCTGCCCCACGACCGGACTGGCACTTGGCAAAGATACAAAAAGCCACGGAATAAAAGAGCAAAAAAAGAAAGGCTGACCGACAAAACAAATGAAGCACATCCGGCAACGGTTCGGAGACACATCGGGCGGTCAATCGGTCGTTCCTATTTTCTTTGAAAATTTTATCCAACGCTTTCCCTGGCTTCGTTCTCGCACACGGAATCCACTTCGTTGCAGCCGTCAGCCTCGTTTACCAGCCCAAAAGATGAAGGAACGGCCAATCGCGCAAATAATATTACACTGTATATCAAACAGATAGTAAAGAAATCTGCCGAAAACTCAGTATTTATACAGGTATAAAAAAAAGGAAGCTTTTCACAAAGCCTCCTTTTTCAGTTTTCAATAGGTATTAGTTTTTTTTAAGGTAAAAAGATTGTTTTCAGGATAACGGTGCAAAGATAGACCCTTTTATCGGTACCAACCAAATTAAAAAACATGTCATATAACATCTTTTTGGCAATTTCTTTATGATTGTTATCATTTCAAAGGACTTTTCTACACTTAGCACCTTTGGTTGTGACAAATATAAAGTACTTTTTTGGATTAACACTAAAAAAATCCTAAAGAAAAGTATCAAAATGCTCCAAACGCCTGCCAAGACACGCGTGAAGTGGGTATACCTATAGCACGTTGGAAGTACACTCTCAGCAAGCTAGCAGTATACTCCCAGCGAGCTAGCAGTACACTCCCAGCAAACTAGCAGTACACTCCCAACGAGCTAGCAGTACACTCCCAGCAAACTAGCAGTACACTCCCACCGAGCTAGCAGTACACTCCCAACGAGCTAGCAGTACACTCCCACTGAGCTAGCAGTACACTCCCAGCAAACCAGCAGTACACTCCCTGCGAGACAGCAGACACATGGCTAAAGACAGCAGGCAACGGATATGAGACGAACGGAAGCCCGATTTGCTTCCCGTCCCTTTCCGTTGCCTGCCCCACCTTATTATATATTATCCCTTAAGCTTCGCTACCCGGCGAACCTAGGGCAACATATATACCGTCCGCTTACTTCTCTGACTTCTGCTCCGCGCCGTGATTATGCTTCAACACCTTGGCGTCGATGAAGAACACGATTTCTTCGGCAATGTTGGTGATGTGGTCGCCCGAACGCTCCAGCTTGCGGAATACGCTGATGAGGTCCAGACAGAAACGTGCGCTCTCGGGATGCTGGCCAATGTAGTCGGCCAGGATGCCGGCAGCGTCGGCGTTTATCTCATCCAGCAGGTTGTCCTTGGCAAACACCGAAGTGGCCAGGTCGATGCTCTCTTCCTGCAAGGCACGCTTGGCCAGTTCCAGCATGGAGAGCACCTCTCTTATCATCTCGCCCAGCCGCAGGTCGGCAATGAGCTGGCTGTCCAGCGCAGGTTCCTTGCACTGGATGGCAAAACGGGCAATGCCCTCGGCAAAGTCGCCCAAGCGTTCCAGGTTGGCATTAATCTTGAGCATGGCCAATACAAAGCGCAGGTCGATGCCCACCGGATTGTAGAGCGCAATGATGTCTTCCACGTCGCTGTCGTTCTTCAGCTCGAAGGCATTCACACGGCGGTCGCGCACAGCCACCTGTTGCGCCAGTTCCTTGTCCAGCGTCAGCACGGCCTCGCCCGCACGGTCCAGTTGGTTATAGACCAAGATCCACATCTCGTCAATCTCTTTCTTCAGCAGAAGAAGTTCCGATTCTATAAACTTTACCATAATATATGTATTAAATAACTTAAGTTTCGTATTTGATATTACTCTGGTAGTTAAGAAGTTAAGCCGATACATGGCGAGTTGTTTGCTTCTCTATTGGCTTTTAACTCCTAAGCCCGTCCAAGACGGGCGATAACTCCTTTTAACTCCTTTAATTCCTACAAGTTTGGCTCCGCCGATTTTCAATTCGGTAAAACCGAAACTTGAATTAAACCAAATGCAATACCGCCGGTTTCAGCAAGGACGGGGCACCGGCCACTACCCCAACCGGGTGCAAAGTAAGCATCTGTTTATGAAAAAGAAGCGACTATCGTTTGAAAAATATGTTTCATTCCTGTTACATTTGCGTTACACGCCCGCGGCGGCATAAAAAAAACGGATAAGTGGCCCACGGATAGCGATATAAAAAAAAATAGTCGTACTTTTGCAGTTGTTTGCACCACAAGCGCAAACCTGCAGACCTGCCGCCACAAACGGCCGGCAGAGCAAACGCCACAGACCGGTTCTCCCGCCCCCTCGTCCGGGAACAGCACGGAGGCCGGCAGACGCTGCTTTTTTTATAAACACTACTTTATTTTGAAGATATTATGGCAGAAATGAAAAGCGAAGAAACAGGCGAAAAGAAAAGCTTGAACTTCATTGAGCAAATTGTAGAGAACGACCTGAAGGAAGGCAAGAACGGAGGAAGAGTGCAGACACGCTTCCCGCCCGAGCCCAACGGCTACCTGCACATAGGACACGCCAAGGCCATCTGCCTCGACTTCGGCATTGCCGCCGCTCACGGTGGCGTGTGCAACCTGCGCTTCGACGACACCAATCCCACGAAGGAAGACGTGGAATACGTGGAAGCCATCAAGGAAGACATCCAATGGCTGGGATACCAGTGGGGCAACGAATACTATGCGTCCGACTACTTTCAGCAGCTCTGGGACTTCGCCATCCGCCTCATCAAAGAGGGTAAAGCCTACATTGACGAACAGACATCCGAACAGATAGCCGAACAGAAGGGTACGCCCACCCAGCCGGGTGTGGAAAGCCCTTACCGCAACCGCCCCATCGAGGAAAACCTGGAACTCTTCCAGAAGATGAACAGCGGCGAGGTAGAAGAAGGTGCCATGGTGCTGCGCGCCAAGATTGACATGGCCAACCCCAACATGCACTTCCGCGACCCCATCATCTATCGCGTAGTGAAGCATCCTCACCACCGCACGGGCACGAAGTGGAAAGCCTACCCCATGTATGACTTTGCCCACGGACAGAGCGATTTCTTCGAGGGTGTTACCCACTCGCTCTGCACGCTGGAGTTTGTGGTTCACCGCCCGCTCTACGACCTTTTCGTGGACTGGCTGAAGGAAGGCAAGGACCTGGACGACAACCGTCCGCGCCAGTACGAATTCAACAAGCTGAACCTGAGCTACACGCTGATGAGCAAGCGCAACCTGCTGACACTGGTGAAGGAAGGCTTGGTCAACGGCTGGGACGACCCCCGTATGCCGACCATCTGCGGTTTCCGTCGTCGTGGCTACTCGCCCGAGTCTATCCACAAGTTCATCGACAAGATTGGCTACACCACCTACGATGCACTCAACGAGTTTGCCCTGCTTGAAAGCGCCGTGCGCGATGACCTCAACTACCGCGCTACCCGCATTTCGGCCGTGCTCAACCCCGTGAAACTCATCATCACCAACTATCCCGAAGGACAGGTGGAAGAGATGGAAGCCATCAACAACCCCGAGCAGCCCGAAGCAGGCAGCCACACCATAGAGTTCAGCCGCGAGCTGTGGATGGAGCGCGACGACTTCATGGAAGATGCGCCCAAGAAATACTTCCGCATGACTCCCGGACAGGAAGTGCGCCTGAAGAACGCCTACATCGTGAAGTGCACCGGCTGCAAGAAGAACGAGGCCGGCGAAGTAGTGGAAGTCTACTGCGAATACGACCCCGAGTCGAAGAGCGGAATGCCGGGTGCCAACCGCAAGGTGAAAGGCACGCTGCACTGGGTAAGCTGCGCTCACTGCCTGCAGGCCGAAGTGCGCCTCTACGACCGTCTGTGGAAAGTAGAAAATCCGCGCGACGAATTGGCCGCCATCCGCGAGGCCAAGAACTGCGACGCGCTGACAACCATGAAGGAAATCATCAACCCCGACTCGCTGCAGGTATTGCCCTGCTGCTACATCGAGAAGTTTGCCGCCGGCATGGCTCCGCTCACTTACCTGCAGTTCCAGCGCATCGGCTACTTCAACGTCGATAAGGACTCTACGCCCGAAAAGATGGTGTTCAACCGCACAGTCGGCCTGAAGGACACCTGGGGCAAGCTGAACAAATAAAGAAACCTCCGCAAGCGGTTTCCACACCAACTACAAGAGGGTGCGCCAAACAGACGGCAAGAAGGCATGTCCCGTTTAACACACCCTCCTTTGTTAAGAACCTCGGTCTGCCGGAAGGCGAACCTAGAGGTTGTCTTGACACATAACCCCACACGAAGCTCATGAAAAAGAACAAATTCCTATCCGATAGAGACAAAGAGACCCAAAAACTGGCCCTGCGATACGAAGAGGCACAGCAGAAGCACGAGCCCATCTATCTGGATTCAAACGAGGTGCTGGACCTGGCCGGCTGGTATTCCACCCGCTTCAACGACGAACAGGCCAATGAAGTGGTGAAGTACGGACTGCAACTGCACCCCGACAGCACCGAACTGCTGACGGAACTGGCCCACCAATACCTGGACCACGACGACATGGAGGCTGCTCAACGCATAGCCGGCCTGATTTCTGAAACAGACCTGCCCGAGGCCATCATCCTACAGGCACGTCTGCTGCTCAGAGAAGGTCAGGAAGCCGAGGCCGACAAACTGTTTGCACGGCTGGACCCTTACGACTTGTCAAACATTGTGGACGTGGTAGACACTTACTTGAGCAACGATGGCAGTCTGGATAGTGCCGAAGCATGGCTGAACCGCGGTTTTGGCCGGTATGACGACGACCCCATGTTCATCAGCCTGGCAGCCGACTTCTACTACAACGACAGTCAGCTGGACAAGGCCATCGAATACTACAACAAGGCCATCGATACCGACCCCTACAACGATCATTACTGGTGCGAACTGGCCCGCTGCTACTACGAGACCGAGCAGTATGACAAAGCCATCGAGGCCTGCGACTACGCCCTCATCAGCGACGACAGCTCGCCCGAGGCTCACCTGCTGGCAGGCCAGGCCTACCTGGAACTGGACAACAACGAAGGAGCACTGAAGCACTTCGAACAGATAAAAGACCTACATCTGCTGCCCGAGTGCGTCTACCTCTTCATCAAAGGCCTGGCCCTGACCAAAGCCGAGAAGTGGGAAGAAGGCTACGAGTACTTGGAACGCAGCCTGCACGCCCAAGGGCATGACCGCTTCTCGCTCTCGTCGGTCTACGAGAACGCCGCCATCAGCCTGCACCATATAGGAAACAACGAGAAGGCCGAGCTTTACTTTGAAAAAGCTCTGGAACAAACGCCCGAAAACAGCGAACTCTACTATACCTTCGGCCGCTTCTACATGGAGATAAAGCAGACGGAGAAAGCCATAGACCGGTGGAGCAAAGCCATCAGACTGAACCCCATACCCGAAGAGATAGACAGCATAGCTACTTACTGCCTGGAAGCCGGATTAATCATCTATGCCCGCAACGTGCTGGAAATACTGGAAGAAATCAGCCCGCAACATCCCAAACTGCACGAACGCCTGGCTGTACTCTGCCTGCTGACCGACGACGAAGAAGGCTTCAAGCAGCACAGCCAGCTCAGCCCCGCACGCGAGCATCTGGAAAAGTTGCGCAATGACATTGCAGACTTGGATGAAGCAGGTCGGCAAATGCTCATAGACATGTTGGCCGGCGGAAAGAACAAAAAAGAATAATCTATAATTCGTTAAGAAAAAAACATTTTATAACTAGAAATAAATCATACTAAAACAAGAATATGGAATTTGCAGAAATACTTCAGTGGTGCCTAGAGAACCTAAATTATTGGACAATTACATTATTCATGGCAATCGAAAGCTCGTTCATACCTTTCCCCTCAGAGGTCGTAGTGCCACCGGCCGCATGGAAGTCCATGACCGACGACAGCATGAATATCTTTCTCGTTGTACTTTTTGCCACGCTTGGCGCAGACCTTGGCGCATTAATCAATTACTACCTGGCCAAATGGCTGGGACGCCCCATCGTCTACAAGTTTGCCAACAGTCGCCTCGGCCACTTATGCCTCATCGATGAAGAAAAGGTTCGTCATGCCGAAGAATATTTCCGCAAGCACGGAGCCTCCTCTACCTTCTTCGGCCGCTTAATTCCTGCCGTTCGCCAGCTCATCAGTATTCCCGCAGGACTGGCAGGCATGAAGCTCAAGCCCTTCTTGCTTTATACCACGTTGGGCGCAGGCATCTGGAACTCCATACTGGCATTGATAGGCTACCTAATCTATCGCTACACTGACCTCAAGACCACGAACGACGTATATCTCATGGCTACCAAGTACAGCCACGAGCTGGGCTACATCATCATCGGCCTCGCCGTGCTCGTAGTGGCCGTGCTGGTCTACAAGGGCATGAAGAAGCCCGGAAAGGCGTCGAAGCAGGCCTGAGTCCCTATAGCAGTAGTTAACTCCCCGGTCGGAAAGTATTAGTTCTCCGACCAGTGGCAGTCAACTCCCCTTAAAAGAAAACCGCCCAAGAAAGTGCAAGCCTTGCCGTGGCCATTGCTTTCCCGAGCGGTTTTCTTCTTTTACGGTCTACGGCCGATTCATGCCTCACCGGCTGTCAACTCCTTCTTGCATGCGTCAGATTCGTGCAGGAAGCGGTACATCGTGGTGCGCGACACGTCCATCCGCCGAGCCAGTTCCGAGCAGGAGATTCCTTGCTGATAGTCACGAAAAATCCAGTTCTTGTTCTCGATGAGCATATCCATCTTGGGTGTCGTCCCCTTCCTGCGCCCCAGCTTCTTGCCCTCCTGACGGCGGCGAGCCAGTGCCTCCTTGGTGCGCATCGAGATGAGATTCCGCTCAATCTCGGCTATCAGCCCGAAGGCAAAGCCCAGCACTTTGCTGTTGATGTCGTTCTGAAACACGTAGCCCTCTTTGGTGCTGTAGAGACGCACATTCTTGCTGATGCAAGTGTTCAGAATGGTCATGATTTCGAGCAACGTCCTACTCAAGCGGGAAATTTCGGTGACCACCAACGCGTCGCCCGGCTTCATGCGCGACAGCAGATTGGCCAGCTTGCGGTCCTTACTGCACACGCAACCGCTCACTGTCTCGGTGTACCACCGGTCAATTTTCAACCCATGCTTGGAAGCAAAACGTTCAATCTCTTCATGTTGGTTTTCCAGATACTGCTTTTCTGTACTAACCCTTAAATAAGCTATTACTGCCATAATCATTTAACTATTAGTGGTTAGAAAACAGCAGTAAAGAAAAGAAAAACCGGGCAAAAAAGCCCGGTTATCCTATGAAAGTCCTACAAAAATGACGGTGAAGTGATTAAAACTTGTAGCCCAAGTCAATGCCAATGCTCAGGAAACCTTCCGAATGATTCCAAGAAGTCCATCCTATCTTGCTGTTCAGGCCTATCAGATAGTGTTTCTTCAGCTCAAACCCTATGCCGCCCATGGCACCTCCGGTGAAACGCTTGCCAAAGATATTGTACGAATAGCCATCGCCATAATAATCATCGTGCATGGTTCCCCACAAACCTATGTCGAAGTAGCCACCCAGCTGGAACTGGAAATTGGAATCCACACCTATCGGTGCCTTCCAGGCAAATAGCAGAGGAACTTCGGCATAACCAACCTCCAGCCGCTTGAAATAACTGTAATACTCATCACCACATCCCTCCATCGTGCGATAGGCCAGATAGAGCCCGGGCTGAAACGACATGATGCGCGACATGCGTATGTCAGCACCACCCCCCACATGGAAGCCGTGTCCATCTTTAATAGTAGAGAAATCCTCACCTGTGAAATAACTCATGTCATATCCCGCCTTCACATACCACTCTACCGGCTTGGCCATTATGGCCTGCTTCATCTTTATCATCACCGGAAAGCTTTCCGAATAGCTTTTCTTGCCCTTGGTCACCTCCAGCGAATCCAGAATCAGCGGCACTTCCTCCAGCACATAATTGCCGTTTTTGTCTGTCGTTGTACTGATGTTCGTACCCTTCACCGTCACTTTGGCCTTATCCATCGGATAGTAGTCCTTGTCAATGATGCGCCCCGTCAGTTTCTGTCCCTGGGCCATCAGGCCGGCGGCCATTGTCAGGCCAGCCAGCAACGTATATAACCTTTTCATTTCTTGCTGTTCTTATTTAATGTTCATACTCCAGAATGTTGATTACAGGCGATAGGACACGCCAAACGTCAACGACCAGTTGTGCTCTCCGTCGTCAAGAGTCATGCCGTAATTATCTATCGGCAATGCCATGTTCTTGCCTGTCACACCTATCATCAGTCGCTTATACTCCACGCCCAGGCCATAGGCCACACCAAAGCTGAACGGATAGAGCAGGCTGTGATGACGTGCGTCATCATAGTAGTTTTCATACTCATGCTCTTTTTTGTAGATATTCAGCTCGGTTTCCTCACCGTCCACATTTCTTGTCACCTTGCCGCTGAAGCCCCACGAAAGGACTGGACCCAGCGACATTACCAGGTTAGTCTTGTAGGCCAACTTATAGCGCCAGCGGAAGAACAGCGGGAAATCCAGCATCATAGGATTCCACGTTTCCTTGTAAATGCCACTCTCGTACACAGAGCCACGACTGGTCAGCTGCACCATGGGACAGAAGGAACCATGCTTCGAATAGCGCATGTCTACACCGATACCCACCTCGTAACCCGGCTTAAAGCTACCACCGTTTACCGTATAGCGGCTGATATTCATACCCGCCGACACCACAAACGAATAGTGTGTGCGTCGCTTGGGCAACTGGATAGGGGTCTCTGTTTCCCACTCAGCCGTCTCCATGCCGACCGACTCCACTACTATCTTGTAGTCGCCCATCGGCACCTCGCGCAGCAAGAACTTACCGTCAATGTCGGTCACCGTACTGATGTCGGTACCTTCTACCCTGACCAGTGCACCTACAACAGGCCTTTCCTTATAGTCGGTCACTACGCCTTTCACGTCGTGCGTGTCGTCCACTCTTTCCGTCTTCACTTCTTGTGCCGTCAGCGCAGCCATTCCAAGCCACGCCAGCAAGCACGCCATTATGATTCGTTTCATTTCTGTCTGTTATTTAATTCTTTAGTTCATAAAGCTATCACTCTACTACTATCCGCAACACCGGTGAATAGCCCACACCGGCCTCGGACTGTGCAAAGGCACGCACATAGTAGATACCCGCCGCCAGCGAATGAAGCACATTCAACTGGCCTCCCGACACGACCTTACTGTCAGCCGTCAGGATAACGCTGCCGGTATCGTCCAGATTGGGCAACTGGTTGTCGGTGCTATAGCAAATACCGGCTTTCATCTCCTCGCTCTCGTTTGGGAAGTTGAAGACCGAGCAAGAGAAAGAATATCCCTGTTCACCCGTGCCTGAAGAGCCGTAACGGACAGCATCGAACAAGCCAAGTATTGGCAATCCGCTACGTTTGTAGTCATAGACGTCAGAATAAACATAGTCGGACCACGAACCGCCAAAGGACATGGCCAGCTCGTAGTACAGAGTGTCCCCCTTGACGTTATAAGCATCCAGATAAGAAGCTCCGAGGAAGAAGAAGCGCTCGTCGCCTCCCTGCTCCTCCAGCTGCTTGAAGGGGGCCAGATTGTTAGACCAGTCAGGATACTCTACACTAGGCAATACATTGCGATTGTCGCTTGCCAGCATCTCGGCCTGCTGTCCGGCAGGAATCCCGACCTTCACCAGCCAGCCGCCTTCACGGCGCATGAACTCCAAGTCACTTTGGGTAACGCCCAAAGTCTCTACTTCATTGTAGGGCAGTTCAGATATATCAATCAGCTTGCCCACCGTATACTCGAAAGGCAGCTCCACAGCGCCCACCGTCATCTTCCATACGGCGGAGTAAGATACCCCTGCCGACGTCTCGGCAAACGCGCGCACAAAATAAGTGCCCGGCTCTGTCGGATAAGCAGACACATTGAGATAAGAGTTGCCAGGAGTCCAGTCGTCCATTCTCACCACCTCGTCAGTAATCGTAGGCACCTCATTGGTCTGGCTGTAGCATACGCCCACCGACTGCGCCAGCTCACTGTTGATAACGGAACCTTCAGCTCTGAAGCCCGACTGCAGATAGTCCTCGGTCAGCACCATCCATGTATGTTCAAAATAAGGTTGGTTGTTGTTGAAAGGATAAGTTTGCGACTGCGACGAGTAATAGACGTACCCTCCGTTATTCAGACAGTTGTCTACAAATCCCGTCATGTCATCCATGTAGGTAGACTGGGTCATTCTGAATTCCATTGTCCTGACTTCAAAAGGAATATTACTCCGTTCCAACAGGAAATATACCCGGCCATTCTCAACAGGACAAGCCACCGCGCCATGATAATAATATCCTTCTGTTGATGCGTCATCGGCATCGCGCCACTCCAAATAGCAATACGAACTCTGATCATAGGGCGTCACCTCACCCTCGACCAACATGAAAGAACGCTGGCGCAACTCTTCTGCCGGATAGCCATAGTCCTTGGTATAAGTTGCCAAATGCTCCAGCTCGTCCCACGTCAAATCCGATCCCAGCTTAACACTGGTAATCGACATACTGATAGGAGCCGAAGCCTTGAATTCATCCACCTCGTTGCACGAAACCAGCAACAAAGTCATCCACAATAAGTTCAGTAATCGTTTCATCTCTTTCTCCTAAAATAAGTATATGATTTTTAGACACAAAAGTATATCCTTTATGCTAAATATTCAAACTTTCTCCGAAATTGTTTTTCACATGCCAACACATAAAGCCAGGAAGCCTGCCCCACACGTCCACAGGGCACACTAGCCACACAGACGATAGCGACATTGCCCACTAACAGAGGATTTGAAGCCATACCAGAAGCAAACAGCCACCGGCTAACTTACAGCCCAAACGCCATAAACTGACACCAAAGAAACATCGACACCCATGCGATAAGTTTTAACGGTCTGCATGATAAATATTAACGGCCTGCTAATTGACAGTAGACTACTATTGACCGGGCAGTGGACTGCTATCGACCAAGCAGTGGACTGCTATCGACCAAGCAGTGGATTGCTATCGGCCAAGCAGTGGACTACTATCGACCAAGCAGTGGACTGCTATCGACCAAGCAGTGGACTGCTATCGGCCAAGCAGTGGACTACTATCGACCAAGCAGTGGACTACTATCAAACAGGGAGACCGGTGCAACAAGTAACTGATGCCCCAACCCTGGCAAAGGCAAACTATGAATGACCGGTCTTGGAAATGATACTCGCAGGAAGTATTCTTTTCTGCAAAACTCATTTGTAGAGGAAGCGCTTCCTCATAAAGTTTATAAACAAATGATTTACAACCACTAACGCTCTACATCAGCCATCCAAATGTAGAGGTCCATTTCTTGCACGATAGAAAAATACGCCCTAATTTTGTGCTCTCAAAAATCAAAAAAAGAAATTGCAGCCCCCCACACGCGTGTGTGAACATTGGGAGAACAATATTATTAAAAGGACAAAAGAATGAACCTGATTAAATCATTAATCTTATTGACTGGACTGTTGTCGGCCTGCGGAGTGCACGCACAACAAACGCAGAAGGATTCGGTCACGATAAGCGGACACGTCAGCGACTATGACGGCCACGCCATAGGCAACTGTTCCGTGATGTTTCAGAACTCCAACTTTGACACGCTGTTCGAAACCAAGACCGACAAGGACGGCAACTATCAAATCAGAATACCCAAAGGGAGATACAGCAACCTGGGAGCCATCGACATGGACACGTATCCCCACACCATGAAGCCCGGCAGCGACCAGCAGGAACTCAGACTGGAGTTTTGGGGATGGAACGTGATTGCCGACCGCGACACAACCCTGAACATCAGGTATCACCGCATGGAGGCCTATGGGCTGCACGTCTTCCAGATTCCCGGCGGAGTGCCTACCTATCAGATATATGTCCGCCCGATGAGCCTGACCCGCTTCCTGACCAACAAGGGAATAGGCAATGCACAGCACAAGGAGGATTTGTCGGCCACCGTACAAACAGCCTCGGCCGGCAATGCCAAATGCGACCACATGGCTCCCAACATTGACAAGGCAGACATCAAAGTCTGGATTGACGGTGAAGAGGTTCCCGTACTGATGAAACAACAGATAAAGGAATATTACGAAGCCATCGAATATGGCATAGCCTATTACCTGACCGTCGATATGCCCAAACGAAGCACAGCTCTGCCCTATCGCGTATTTAGGGTTGAACTGACCGACCTGGAAAACGGCGACCGAGGCGAGGCCGTGTATTATCTTGAGAAGACGGATTACATAGAAAACAGGTAATCGGCCTCAACGGGCATACAGCTCGGCATAGGCCGCTGCCACACGGAGATAGTCGTGGTGACGACGCACGTATTCCATGCTCTGGGCCGAAAGGTCGGGGATACGTTGCGGATGGAGTACAAGGTCTTCCAACGCCCGGTAGATGTCAGCCGACTGAGGTGTCACGTTGACAATGGGGCGCAACTTCTTTTCGCCTATCAGCTCGTAGTTCTCAGGCTCGCCACCGCCCACCACCACCATGCCCTTGGCCATGGCCAGCAGGGAGTTCATGGAGGGAGTATAGGAATAGAGCTGGTCCAGCTGCACGTCGGCGTTGTCGAGCAACTGACGGTAGCGGGCAAAGGGTACGTCACACACCTCGGTCACCCGGCAACGGTCGGGATAGTCATTGGCCACCTGTCGCAGGACGGGCAGCATGACGTCAGTGCCCTTCACGTCGCTGCGCTGCGACTGGATGCCGATGAAGAAGTTGACCCGTTCGGGAGTCGTGCGCAGACGTGCCTGGATGCCGCGCAGGTCTATGGGCAGTGGAATGTAGGTCACCTTGTCGGGGCGGTAAAGCCGGTAGGCGGCATAGTACTCCCACAGGCAGGCAATGACGCCGTCGCAGGTATCTACAATCTGTTGGTTGGCACGCGCCGACCTGCCCCAATACCAGTCGTCCAACGTTAGCCGATTAAGAGGAGTATCCCGGTAGTAATCACCTGTTTTGAAATCGGAGTAGCGATAAAGGTCGCTCTCCATGCAGGCTTTGCAGTAATAATAATCGGTACCGAAAGCACCCAGAAACACTTTTCCATTGTGGCGGCGCAGGTATTGATAGACGGGCAATGTGCGCTCGCTGCGCAAGCGCAGGAAGTAAGGGCTGATGAGTTGCACCACATCATAACCACGAAACTCGTGCAGGTGGCGCAAGATGCGGAACAGGCAACGGAAGCCATCGGTCAGGCTATTGGTAGGGCGTGCCAAGTCGATGTCGCGCGGATAGTTCTTCCATCCGTTTCCGTCGGAAGCCACACATACCTCATGCCCCAAGGCCCGCAGGCCTTCGGCCAGTGTCCAGTGCAAACCGCTTGCTTCGCCCAACAGTAATATTTTCATGGCTGATAATCGGTATTTAACGTGGATAATCGGAATATGGCAAACAGAACTTAACAGGCTCCAAAGCTGTTGACGGCATCTATTACCCGCTGCACTTCCTCGTCCGTCAGTTGGGGAAAGATAGGCAGGCTCAGCTCTTCGCGGTGGAGCCGCTCGGTCAGTGGCAGGCTGAGCGAACCATATTCAAACTGGAATGCCTGCTGGCAATGAGGCGGAATGGGATAGTGAATCTGGGTGGCAACGCCACAAGCGTGCAGATGCTCTTGCAGCTGGTTTCGCAAAGGAGTGAATAGAGGGAAAATGTGGAACACATGATTCTGCATGGCCGGCAGGTCTATCCTGACACCCACTCTGTCAGGATCTATACCCCGCAGGTAGTGGCCTGCAATGCGTCGGCGGCGTTCGTTGTCTTCGTCCAGCCGGGCCAGCTTCAGGTCGAGCACGGCAGCCTGAATCTCGTCGAGGCGGCTGTTTATACCTTTATATATATGTACGTACTTCTCGGCCGAGCCATAGTTGGCCAGGGCACGGACGGTATCGACCAGTTCCTCATCGTCGGTAGTAACGGCACCACCATCGGACAACGCACCCAGGTTCTTGGCTGGATAGAAACTGAATGCCGCCGCGTCGGCCAAGGCGCCAACACGGGCCAGCGTTCCATCGCTATGCGTGTACATGGCGCCGTGAGCCTGTGCGGCATCTTCCACCAGCTTCAGGCCATAGTTACGGGCCAGCTCCATGAGCCCATCCATATCGGCCACACGCCCATAAAGGTGTACGGGCAGCAGTGCGCGTGTGCGCGGACCTATCAGTTCTTCCACGTCCTCAGCCTCCAAGTTGCAAGTGCGACTGGATGGTTCGCACAGCACAGGCTTCAGTCCAGCCCGCTCCACGGCCAGGATGGTGGCAATGAAGGTATTGGCCGGAACAATCACTTCGTCACCTTCCTGCATCAGCCCCATCTGCCTGTAGGCCAGGAATATCAGTGTCAGCGCATCAAGTCCGCTTCCTACTCCTACACAATAGTCGGTTCCGCAGTAGCCGGCATAGTCGCGTTCGAAACGGCGCAAAGCCTCGCCACGCAAGTACCAACCCGAACGAACTACGCGACCGATAGCTTCAGAAAGTTCGGGTTCGAAACTGTCATTCACCCGCTGCAAGTCCAAGAAGGGTATCCGTTTGTTTTCCATACCTTAATCATGTTTTGTTCGTTCACCGGCCGCTGGTTTGTCCAGCTCCAGCACATATTTGTCGTAGACCACCGAACGTGCCCCAAATCCTTCTTTCTGAAACAAGAGTCCCTCGTTCAGTATCCGGCCTCCCTGTTCGGTGGAAATACCGAAATCGAAATAGGGAACATGGCGATAGCGCACCGTCAGCAGGTGGGTAAACAACAGGTCGAGTGCCCCGCTGTGCCTGCCACGTTCCGACGAAGCGATGTATTGCACATGAGCCACACAGTCAGTTTCATACACCACGCAGCCGCCCACCGTTTCAGTCCCCTCGCACACCCGGAAGAGCCTTATCCGGTCGGGGAAAGAGCGGTGCAGCCGCTCTATTTCTTCCAGCGTATGCACCGGCTTTACGCCATGACGCCGAAGAAGATTCTCTTCCAGCAACGGCCAAAAGAGATGGAAAGCCTCGTCTTCAACCCAGGTCAGGCCACATGCACAAGCACGCTTCAGCTGCCTTCTTCTTAACTCCCGCAGCGGCAGAGCCATCTTGGGTCTGACAACCGACGATACACAGCGCTCAGCCAGCCGAGCCCCCAAACGCGTCAGTACATACAGGTCGTCTTCGGCCGGATAGCGGTGATAAATATGGGGAATGGCTTTGTAAACCAGCTCAGTGACATTATAGTGGCACTGCAAAAAAGCACAAGCGGTCACCAATGCAGCCTGCACACGGACCAGCGTGATATGCGGATGCAGCAACAGGCCACCATAGGTCAGGCCGTTGTGCGAACAGTAGGTCTGTCCCTCCAGATGTCCGGGCAAGAGAGCCAACAACTGTCGGCCGTAGTAAATCATCAGCGAACAGTCTGTAAAACGGTCAGCATGATAGTCCATATAGCCACGACATAGCAGGAAGGTGCCGTTGCGCGACTGCGCGACGAACTCATCCCATTCGTCCTGCCTGTCAGGAGAATATACCTCTACCCGCCAGCCCGGCACCGCCGTCCACTTGTCAAATCTCTGCTCTATATCTGCTTTCATTGCTTCTGCTCTAATGCAAGAAAGTCCGGGAAGTATGTTTATCCATACTTCCCGGACATATTATTCGATATGTTCTCTTGCCGTCTTCATACTCTTCTATCACCTTCTGGAACTACTACTCGAGCTGCGCGAAGAAGAGGAAGTGCGTGAAGAGCCTCCCGCCGTTGAACTGCTACGGGTGCTACTGCCCGAACTGCTACGTACACTACTGCTGCTACGAGTTCTATTGTTTTGAGTAGACTGAGTACGCGTGCTTCTTCCAGAGTTGGAACGAGTGGTGCTTGAACTGCTACGGGTGGTGCCCGAAGTACGGCTATTCGACGTACTACTGCTACTGCGTGTGCTGCTACTTGTCCGTGTACTGCTACCGGTGCGTGTACCACTACTGGTACGTGTGCTGTTGCCAGACGAAGTGCGCGAAGGAGTGGCATAAACATCATCCGGCGTAGAAGATGTCCGGCGTGTTGACGAACTCGTTCTGCTTGGCTGACGGGTTGTATTAGGCTGTATCCTCACCGAACCGAAGTCCGAACGCCGCGTTGTCCTATTGTTCCGCACACTAACCGTACCCGTGTAGCAAGGATGATCGTAACGGCCATGGTAGAAACTCACATTATGATAGTAGTGATGACTATGTCCTCCGCAATAAGATTTATAATGATAAGGCTTGGGGAAATAGAAGTGGTTATGGTTCACATACACCAAGTGAACACGGAAAGTCCAAGTATTATTGGTTATAAAAAGCGGACGGAAGAAGTATTCCCTATCCATAAACTTATGATACTGAGCTGCTGTAAGTACCCACCTGAGGTCATCGTTCCGATAATCCAGGTAACGATAATAATCATTCAAAGCCCATTCGTACCCATCCAACACTTCATCCATTATATCGCGCACCTGGTCTATAAAATCGTAATTGATTTCATACACATCATTATATTGCCCTGTCGAAAGGTTCAGCTCGTAGGCCATCTTGTCGGTCAAGAAACGGGATTCTTTGCGCAAACGGCTATTACCCATTGCGGCACTGCAATATACAGTGCTCACTACCAGCGTAATTAGTATAAAAAATATTCGTTTCATGATAAAGTCGTTTTTTCAAGTTCAACATGTACTGCCTATTCTCTTTTAATCTCTATGGCAAAATTAACTAAATAAATTCCTACCCAGCGATGAATCTCCCTAATCCTCTATAGGCGTTTCCCTAACGACAGCAGAAGAAAACCTACAACTTGCCAACAGAAACAGGCAATCAGATGTTGTCAGGCCAGTCTGATGCCCTCCTCTGTCAAAACGATTATCCGCTTCTTATATAAGTCGCCTACGGCTTTCTTGAATGTTTTCTTGCTGATTCCCAACTCCTGGTATATGACCTCTGCCGGACTTTTATCATTCAGCGAGGTCTTGCCTCCATGCTGTTTGATGTAGTCCAACAACATTTTAGCAGAATCCTCCACCTTTTCCATGCCAGGCTTCTGCAACATCAGGTCTATCTTGCCATCTTCGCGCACCTGCTTAATATAAGCGGTAAGCTTCATGCCAATCTGCAAAGGCTGGAAAATTTCGTTTTCATACAACAAGCCACTATACTGATTGTCAATAATGGCTTTATAGCCCAAGGCCGTACGTTGCCAGATTAATATATCCACATTCTCTCCAGGTGTATAATCAGCCTTTTCCTTGGACAGAAAATGCTCTACTTTTGCCGAAGCCACAATACGGAAACTGTCTTCATCAATATGGGCATGCACAATATACTTCTTTCCTATCTCCATCTTCACCTTCTGCTCACGGAAAGGCACAAACAAGTCTTTCATCAATCCCCAATTCAGGAAAGCACCGTATTGATTGACCCAAGCCACTTCCAGACAAGCAAACTGCCCAACTTGAACGAGAGGTGTGAGCGTAGTAGCCACCAGGCGTTCTTCATTATCCAAATAGATAAAGACGTTCAGTTCATCACCCAGTTTGATATTTTCCGGCACGTATCGCTTAGGCAACAATACTTCTCCTTCCTCACCACCATCCAGATACAGACCGAAATCAACTACCTTTACAACCTTTAATATATTGAATTTTCCAAGCTTTAATTCCATATTTTCAACGTTTTCCGGCAAAGATAGGGATAAGGAATAACTTTTTGAATAAAAGATAACTTTTTTCTATGAACAACTATAGCAAAAAACTACTATCTTTGTGAAGCATTATAGAAAGTGAACCATTTAATCACCTTTAAATAGATTATAGATATGGAATTCTTAACAAATGACAAACTGACCATTGTCGGCGCAGCTGGCATGATCGGATCAAACATGGCTCAAACTGCCATCATGATGCACCTTACTCCTAACATCTGCTTGTACGACCCGTACGCTCCCGGATTGGAAGGAGTAGCAGAGGAACTCTTCCACTGTGGCTTTGAAAACGTAAACATCACATTTACTTCTGACATTAAGGAAGCTTTGACTGGTGCTAAATATGTGGTTTCTTCTGGTGGTGCAGCCCGTAAGGCCGGCATGACACGCGAAGACTTGTTGAAAGGCAACGCTGCCATCGCAGAAGAATTTGGTAAGAACGTAAAGGCTTACTGCCCCGACGTAAAACATGTAGTTGTAATCTTCAACCCTGCTGACATCACTGGTTTGATTACATTATTATATTCTGGTTTGAAACCTTCTCAGGTAACTACACTGGCAGCCCTCGACAGTACTCGTTTGCGCAGCGAACTTGCCAAGCACTTCGGTATTGCTCCTGACAAAGTTGAAAACTGCCGTACTTATGGTGGACACGGCGAACAGATGGCTGTATACGCTTCAACTGCCAAAGTTGATGGCAAACCGTTGTTGGACATCATCGGTACTCCTGCTCTGACTAAAGAACAATGGGCTGAAATCCAAACTAAGGTTACCAAAGGTGGTGCAAACATCATCGCTCTGCGTGGCCGTTCTTCATTCCAGAGCCCGGCATACGTTTCTATCGAAATGATTGCTGCTGCTATGGGTGGCAAACCGTTCCGTTGGCCTGCTGGAACATACGTACACAGCCATGGTTTCGACCACATCATGATGGCTATGGAAACTGAAATCACCAAAGACGGCGTACACTACAAAGAACTGAAGGGTACACCCGAAGAAGAGGCCAAACTGCAAGAAAGCTACAAACACCTCTGCACACTGCGTGATGAAGTTATCGAAATGGGTGTTCTGCCCGCTATCAGCGAATGGCACAGCATCAACCCCAACATCGACTGATTCGCATAATTAAGTATAAACGGCCTCCTTTTATCAAAAAAGAGGCCGTTTTTTTTGATTTTTCTCTTGTTAAGTTTGCAATATCAAAAAATCTGTCTATCTTTGCACCCGCAAACGACAAACAACGGTGCCATAGCTCAGTTGGTAGA
>ULPZ01009029.1_pt1 | contig 50919 bp, 40 predicted proteins | sample 1953991 | NCBI WGS metagenome assembly ULPZ01 (sample SAMEA4835642, study PRJEB28245) | human gut metagenome | biome: gut microbiome; material: fecal sample | place: Denmark | collected 2008
AACATTGGTACGATTGGTCACGTTGACCACGGTAAGACAACCTTGACTGCTGCTATTACTAAAGTTTTGGCAGAAAGAGGCTTCACTAAAGCTGATGAAATTAAGTCTTTCGATCAGATTGATAACGCTCCTGAAGAGAAGGAAAGAGGTATTACTATCAATACTTCTCACGTAGAATACGAGACTGCAAACCGTCACTATGCGCACGTAGACTGCCCGGGACACGCCGACTATGTAAAGAACATGGTAACTGGTGCCGCTCAGATGGATGGTGCAATCATCGTAGTTGCTGCTACTGATGGTCCGATGCCTCAGACTCGTGAGCACATCTTGTTGGCTCGTCAGGTAAACGTACCTCGCTTGGTTGTATTCATGAACAAGTGCGATATGGTTGATGACCCTGAAATGCTGGAGCTGGTAGAAATGGAAATGCGTGAGCTGCTGTCTGCTTATGACTTCGATGGCGATAACACTCCGTTTATCCAGGGTTCTGCTCTTGGTGCATTGAATGGTGTACCCAAATGGGAAGACAAAATCATGGAACTGATGGATGCAGTTGATACTTGGATTCCTCTGCCTCCGCGTGATATCGATAAACCTTTCTTGATGCCTGTTGAGGACGTATTCTCAATCACTGGTCGTGGTACTGTAGCAACTGGTCGTATCGAGGCTGGTGTTATCCATGTAGGTGATGAAGTTGAAATCCTTGGTTTGGGTGAAGACAAGAAATCTGTTGTAACAGGTGTTGAAATGTTCCGCAAACTGTTGGATGAAGGTGAAGCTGGTGATAACGTAGGTTTGCTGCTCCGTGGTATCGACAAGAACGAAATCAAACGTGGTATGGTACTCTGCAAACCGGGTCAGATTAAGCCTCACTCTAAATTCAAAGCTTCTATCTACGTTTTGAAGAAAGAAGAAGGTGGTCGTCACACTCCGTTCCACAACAAATATCGTCCTCAGTTCTATCTGCGTACTATGGACTGTACAGGTGAAATTACCTTGCCGGAAGGAACTGAAATGGTAATGCCTGGCGATAACGTAGAAATCACTGTTACTCTGATCTATCCGGTAGCTTTGAACGTAGGTTTGCGCTTCGCTATCCGTGAAGGTGGTCGTACAGTTGGTTCTGGCCAGATCACTGAAATTCTTGACTAATTATTATTCTCTATATCAGTTCCCGGAAAGCAACGTCCGGGAACTGATTATGTAGAAACGGGAGTAGCTCAGTTGGTAGAGCACCGGTCTCCAAAACCGGGTGTCGGGAGTTCGAGCCTCTCCTCCCGTGCTAATTTTTTTTACAATGAAGAAAATTGTAACTTACTTTAAAGAAACTTACGACGAACTTGTGCATAAAGTGTCGTGGCCGACGTATGCAGAGCTTACCAACAGTGCAGTAGTTGTTTTATATGCTTCCCTGCTTATTGCATTGGTGGTATTTGCGATGGACTTTTGTTTCCAGAATCTTATGGAATTTATTTATCCACATTAAAAAACTGAAGGAAAAATGTCTGAGATTGAAAAGAAATGGTACGTTTTGCGTGCTATTAGCGGAAAAGAATCTAAGGTGAAGGAATACCTTGAAGCTGATATTAAAAACAGCGACCTTGGCGAATACGTGTCTCAGGTGTTGATTCCTACCGAAAAGGTATATCAGGTTCGCAATGGTAAGAAAATTGTGAAAGAGAGAAGTTATCTCCCTGGTTACGTTTTGGTGGAGGCGGCTTTGGTTGGTGAGGTTGCTCATCACCTGAGAAATACTCCGAATGTAATAGGTTTTTTAGGTGGCTCTGATAAACCTGTACCTTTGCGTCAGGCGGAAGTTAATCGCATCCTTGGTACTGTTGATGAATTGCAGGAGGGTGGTGAGGAACTCAACATCCCTTATGTAGTTGGAGAAACAGTGAAGGTGAATTACGGTCCTTTCAGTGGCTTCAGTGGAATCATTGAAGAAGTGAATTCTGAAAAGAAGAAGCTGAAAGTTATGGTCAAGATATTCGGGCGGAAGACTCCGCTTGAATTGGGCTTTATGCAGGTTGAAAAAGAATGAGGCAGGTGTTACGCTGCTGTGTTCTTTTTAAATTAATGTTATATATAAATTTTTCAGACAATGGCTAAAGAAGTTGCTGGACTTATCAAATTACAGATTAAAGGAGGCGCTGCAAACCCCTCTCCTCCCGTAGGCCCTGCTTTGGGTTCGAAAGGAATCAATATTATGGAGTTTTGCAAGCAATTCAACGCCAGAACCCAAGACAAGGCAGGTAAGATTCTGCCTGTGATTATCACTTACTATTCAGACAAGTCATTTGATTTTGTTATCAAGACTCCTCCTGTAGCTATTCAGTTGCTGGAGTTGACCAAGCTGAAGAGCGGTTCCGCTGAGCCTAATCGTAAGAAGGTGGCTGAGATTACTTGGGAACAAGTAAGAACAATTGCTCAAGATAAATTGGTGGACTTGAACTGTTTCACTGTAGAAGCTGCTATGAAAATGGTAGCTGGTACAGCAAGAAGTATGGGTATCACTGTAAAAGGGGAGTTCCCGGTTAATAATTAATAAACTTCAATTAGAATGGGTAAACTGACAAAAAATCAAAAGTTGGCTGCTGGAAAAATTGAAGCAGGGAAAGCATACTCTCTCAAAGAAGCTGCGGCTTTGGTAAAAGAGATTACTTTTACTAAGTTTGATGCTTCTGTTGATATCGACGTACGTTTAGGCGTTGACCCGCGTAAATCTAACCAGATGGTGAGAGGTGTGGTTTCACTTCCTCACGGAACGGGTAAGGTAACGCGTGTCTTGGTGCTGTGTACACCGGATGCTGAAGCTGCTGCCAAAGAAGCAGGTGCTGACTATGTGGGTCTTGACGAATATATTGAAAAGATCAAAGGTGGATGGACAGACGTTGATGTAATCATCACAATGCCGTCTATCATGGGAAAGATTGGTGCGCTGGGTAGAGTGCTCGGTCCTCGTGGCTTGATGCCTAACCCGAAGAGTGGCACTGTAACTATGGATGTTGCTAAAGCTGTTAAGGAAGTAAAACAAGGTAAGATTGACTTCAAAGTAGATAAATCTGGTATTGTTCATACTTCTATCGGAAAAGTTTCGTTCACCGCAGATCAGATTCGTGATAATGCGAAGGAGTTCGTCTCTACTCTGATTAAGCTGAAACCTACTGCAGCTAAGGGTGCATATATTAAGAGTATTTATCTTTCGAGTACTATGAGTGCGGGCGTGAAAATCGATCCGAAATCTGTAGAAGAAATCTAACTAAAACGGAGAAACAATGAGAAAGGAAGATAAAAGTACAATTATTGAGCAGATAGCTGCCACAGTTAAACAATATAGCCACTTCTATTTGGTTGATACTACTGCTATGAATGCAGAAGCAACCAGTGCATTGCGTAAGGAATGCTTTAAGGCTGGCATTAAGCTGATGGTAGTTAAGAATACCCTGCTCCACAAAGCTCTGGAAAGTCTGGAGGGAGATTATTCTCCGTTGTATGGTTCCATGAAGGGTACTACAGCCGTAATGTTTTGCGATGTAGCTAATGCTCCTGCTAAGTTGATTAAAGACAAAGCAAAAGATGGAATACCGGGCTTGAAAGCTGCTTATGCAGAAGAAAGCTTCTATGTGGGTGCTGATCAGTTGGATGCACTCGTAAGCATTAAGAGCAAAAATGAGGTTATTGCTGAAATCGTTGCCTTGCTGCAATCTCCGGCCAAGAACGTTATTTCTGCTTTGCAATCAGGTGGTAACACCCTTCACGGAGTTCTTAAGACTCTTGGTGAAAGACCCGAATAATTATAATTTTTACAATTTTATTTAGTAATCAAACAATTAAAATCATACAAAAATGGCAGATTTGAAAGCTTTTGCAGAACAATTAGTTAACTTGACAGTAAAAGAAGTTAATGAACTGGCTACTATCCTGAAAGAAGAATACGGTATTGAACCTGCTGCTGCAGCTGTAGCTGTTGCTGCCGGACCTGCTGCTGCAGGACCTGCTGCTGAAGAGAAATCTTCTTTCGACGTTGTATTGAAGAGCGCTGGTTCAGCTAAACTTCAGGTTGTTAAAGCCGTTAAGGAAGCTTGCGGTCTTGGCTTGAAGGAAGCTAAGGACTTGGTTGATGGTGCTCCTAGCGTAGTAAAAGAAGGTTTGGCTAAAGACGAAGCAGAATCATTGAAGAAAACATTGGAAGAAGCTGGAGCTGAAGTTGAACTTAAATAACATTAGCCTGTAAATCAGGTATCTCGGTTAGGAACCCTTATGCAAAGGGTTCTTAACCTTTTTGTGTATATATTTAAAATTAAGTTCTACAAATCCATTATCAGATGTCTTCAACTACAGTGAATCAGAGAATTAATTTCGCTTCGACTAAGAATCCGCTTGCATATCCGGATTTCCTGGAAGTACAATTGAAGTCATTCAAAGACTTTCTACAATTAGATACTCCTCCTGAGAAACGTAAGAATGAGGGATTGTATAAAGTATTTGCTGAAAACTTCCCTATTGCCGATACAAGAAATAATTTTGTACTCGAATTTTTGGACTACTATATTGATCCGCCGCGCTATAGTATCGATGAATGTATAGAGCGAGGGCTTACTTATAGTGTGCCCTTAAAAGCCAAACTGAAATTATATTGTACCGACCCTGATCATGAGGATTTTGATACGGTAATCCAGGATGTTTTCCTTGGTCCGATTCCTTACATGACAGATAAAGCTACATTTGTCATCAATGGTGCAGAACGTGTGGTAGTTTCACAGCTTCATCGTTCACCTGGCGTTTTCTTTGGTCAAAGTGTTCATGCCAATGGTACTAAACTTTATTCTGCACGTATTATTCCGTTTAAGGGTTCGTGGATAGAGTTTGCCACTGACATTAATAACGTGATGTATGCTTACATTGACCGTAAGAAGAAGTTGCCTGTTACAACTTTGCTCAGAGCTATTGGTTTTGAAAATGATAAGGATATCCTGGAAATTTTCAACTTGGCTGAGGACGTTAAAGTTAATAAGACCAATCTCAAGAAGATTGTGGGCCGTAAGCTTGCTGCGCGTGTTTTGAAGACATGGATTGAAGACTTTGTAGATGAAGATACCGGTGAAGTTGTTTCTATTGAGCGTAATGAGGTTGTAATTGACCGTGAAACAGTTATTGAACCGGAACATATTGATATTATTCTTGAATCAGGCGTTCAGAATATCCTTGTTCATAAGGAAGAACCGAATCAGTCTGATTACTCTATTATATATAATACTTTACAGAAGGACCCCAGTAACTCTGAAAAGGAGGCTGTGCTGTATATTTATCGCCAGTTGAGAAATGCGGATCCTGCTGATGATGCCAGTGCACGTGAAGTAATCAATAATTTGTTCTTCTCAGAGAAGCGTTATGATTTGGGTGATGTTGGTCGTTACCGTATCAATAAGAAGCTGAATCTGACGACAGACATGGATGTGCGTGTGCTGACGAAAGAAGATATTATCGAGATTATCAAATATCTGATTGAGTTGATTAACTCAAAAGCTGATGTCGATGATATTGACCACTTGAGTAATAGACGTGTGCGTACTGTAGGTGAGCAATTGTCTAACCAGTTTGCTATTGGGCTTGCCCGTATGTCGCGTACGATTCGTGAACGAATGAATGTTCGCGATAATGAGGTGTTCACTCCGATTGATTTGATTAATGCAAAGACGATATCGTCTGTTATCAATTCTTTCTTTGGTACGAATGCTTTGTCTCAGTTTATGGACCAGACTAACCCGTTGGCTGAGATTACTCATAAGCGTCGTATGTCTGCCCTTGGTCCTGGTGGTTTGTCTCGTGAACGTGCAGGTTTTGAGGTGCGAGATGTTCACTATACTCACTATGGTCGTCTTTGTCCTATCGAGACTCCTGAAGGTCCGAATATCGGTTTGATTTCTTCTTTGTGCGTATTTGCCAAGATTAATGATTTGGGCTTCATTGAGACTCCTTATCGTAAGGTAACAGATGGTAAGGTTGATTTGTCTGATGAAGGTTTGGTATATCTTTCTGCAGAAGAAGAAGAAGGTAAGATTATTGCTCAAGGTAATGCACCGTTGAACGATGACGGTTCATTTGTTCGCGATAAGATTAAGGCTCGTCAGGATGCTGATTATCCGTTGGCAACACCTGACCAGGTAGAGTTGATGGACGTATCGCCACAGCAGATTGCTTCTATTGCTGCATCTCTGATTCCTTTCTTGGAACATGATGATGCCAACCGTGCTTTGATGGGTTCGAACATGATGCGCCAGGCTGTACCTTTGTTGCGCAGCGAGGCTCCTATTGTTGGAACAGGTATTGAACGTCAGCTGGCTCATGACTCACGTACGCAATTGGCTGCTGAAGGTGATGGTGTTGTTGATTTTGTAGATGCTACAACTATCCGTATCCTTTACGATCGCACCGAAGAGGAAGAATTTGTAAGTTTTGAACCTGCTTTGAAAGAATATCGTATTCCGAAGTGGAGACGTACTAACCAGAATATGACTATTGACTTGCGCCCGATTTGTGAAAAGGGACAACGAGTTACTAAAGGTCAGATTCTGACAGAAGGTTATTCAACTCAAGATGGTGAACTTGCCTTGGGTAAGAACCTGCTTGTAGCTTACATGCCTTGGAAGGGATACAACTATGAGGATGCTATTGTGCTTAACGAGCGCGTAGTGCGTGAAGATATTCTGACTTCTGTGCACGTAGAAGAGTATTCACTTGAAGTACGTGAGACGAAGCGTGGTATGGAAGAGTTGACTTCTGATATTCCCAATGTGAGTGAAGAAGCAACAAAAGACTTGGATGAAAATGGTATTGTTCGAGTTGGTGCTCGTATCGAACCGGGCGATATTCTGATTGGTAAGATTACACCTAAGGGTGAGTCTGATCCTTCACCCGAGGAAAAGTTGTTGCGTGCTATATTCGGAGATAAGGCTGGTGATGTGAAAGATGCTTCTTTGAAAGCTTCTCCTTCTTTGAAGGGTGTTGTCATTGGCAAGCGCCTTTTCTCTCGCGTAATTAAGACTCGTAGTTCTAAATTGGCTGATAAGGCAATATTGCCGAAGATAGATGATGAATTTGAGGCAAAAGTTGCTGACTTGAAGAAGATATTGGTCAACAAGTTGCTGAAGTTGACTGAGAACTATACTTCAGAAGGTGTAAAAGATTTCATGGGCACCGTAGTGATTGCCAAGGGCGCTCATTTCTCTGCTTCTGATTTCAGCGATTTGGATTTCACTTCTATTCAGCTGAGTAACTGGACGAAAGATGAACATACCAATGAATTGATTCGTACATTGGTGATGAATTTCATCAAGAAATATAAAGAATATGATGCTGAACTGAAGCGTAAGAAATTCGCCATTACTATTGGTGATGAGCTTCCTGCTGGTATCATTCAGATGGCTAAGGTTTATATTGCCAAGAAACGTAAGATTGGTGTTGGTGATAAGATGGCAGGACGTCACGGTAACAAGGGTATTGTATCTCGTGTTGTTCGTCAGGAGGATATGCCGTTCTTGGCTGATGGTACACCGGTTGATATCGTTTTGAACCCTCTGGGTGTGCCTTCTCGTATGAACATCGGTCAGATATTCGAGGCAGTTCTTGGTAGCGCAGGAAAGAAACTGGGTGTTAAGTTTGCTACGCCTATTTTCGATGGTGCTTCTTTGGATGACCTGAATGAGTGGACTGATAAAGCAGGTTTGCCACGTTTTGGTAAGACTACTCTGTATGATGGTGGTACGGGTGAGGCCTTTGAACAGCAGGCTACAGTCGGTGTGACTTACATGTTGAAATTGGGTCACATGGTTGAAGATAAGATGCACGCACGTTCTATTGGTCCGTACTCTTTGATTACTCAGCAGCCTTTGGGGGGTAAAGCTCAGTTCGGTGGTCAGCGTTTTGGAGAAATGGAGGTTTGGGCACTTGAAGCCTTTGGTGCCGCTCATATCCTGCAAGAAATCCTGACTATCAAGTCTGATGATGTTGTAGGACGTTCTAAAGCGTACGAAGCTATTGTCAAGGGTGAGCCGATGCCTACTCCGGGTATACCTGAGTCTTTGAATGTATTGCTCCATGAATTGAGAGGCTTGGGATTGAGCATCAATCTTGAATAAAGGGAATATGGTGTGTTGCAGTGCGAAGTGAAAAAGTTTGTAAAGCAGCTGCAACACACTTCTATTAGAAATAGCGGATATCGATTTAGCACATTATAAATTATCAATATACATAAATAAGTATGGCTTTTAGAAAAGATAATAAGATAAAGAGTAATTTCTCGAAAATCTCTATCGGTTTGGCCTCTCCGGAAGAAATCCTTGAGAATTCGAGTGGTGAAGTATTAAAGCCTGAAACAATTAACTATCGTACCTATAAGCCCGAACGTGATGGCTTGTTCTGTGAGCGCATTTTTGGTCCTATCAAAGACTATGAATGCCACTGCGGTAAGTACAAGCGCATCCGTTATAAAGGTATTGTTTGCGACCGTTGCGGTGTAGAAGTTACCGAAAAGAAAGTGCGTCGTGAACGTATGGGACATATCCAGTTGGTAGTACCGGTAGCACATATCTGGTATTTCCGTTCACTGCCCAATAAAATAGGTTATCTGCTCGGCTTACCTACAAAGAAGCTGGATGCTATCATTTATTATGAACGTTATATAGTTATTCAGTCTGGTGTATTGTCTGATGAGGTAGCCCAATATGATTTACTTGAAGAGTCTGAATACTTGGATTTGCTGGACAAACTGCCTAAGGAAAATCAGTTCCTGGAGGATTCTGACCCCAATAAGTTTGTAGCAAAGATGGGTGCAGAGGCTATTTATGACTTGCTGTCACGCCTCGATTTGGATGCATTGTCTTATGAATTACGTCATCGTGCTGGTAGTGATGCTTCTCAGCAGCGTAAGACTGAAGCTCTGAAACGCTTGCAAGTAGTTGAGTCGTTCCGTGCTTCACGTGGACGTAACAAGCCCGAGTGGATGATTCTTCGCATTGTGCCTGTCATTCCTCCTGAATTGCGTCCGTTGGTTCCCCTGGATGGTGGCCGTTTTGCAACATCAGACTTGAATGATCTTTATCGTCGTGTTATTATCCGTAATAACCGTTTGAAACGTTTGATAGAAATCAAGGCTCCTGAAGTGATTCTGCGTAATGAAAAACGTATGTTGCAGGAAGCTGTCGATTCTCTGTTTGATAATTCACGCAAGTCAAGTGCGGTTAAGACTGATGCAAACCGTCCTTTGAAATCTCTTTCTGACAGTTTGAAAGGTAAGCAGGGACGTTTCCGTCAGAACTTGCTGGGTAAACGTGTTGACTACTCTGCACGTTCGGTTATCGTCGTTGGTCCTGAATTGAGAATGGGTGAGTGCGGTTTGCCTAAGTTGATGGCTGCCGAGCTTTATAAGCCGTTCATCATTCGTAAGCTCATCGAACGTGGCATTGTGAAAACTGTGAAGAGTGCCAAGAAGATAGTTGACCGCAAGGAGCCCGTTATCTGGGATATCTTGGAGCATGTAATGAAAGGACATCCGGTGTTGTTGAACCGTGCCCCGACATTGCACCGTTTGGGTATTCAGGCATTCCAGCCTAAGATGATTGAAGGAAAGGCTATTCAGCTTCACCCGTTGGCATGTACGGCGTTCAATGCCGACTTCGATGGTGACCAGATGGCCGTTCACTTGCCTTTGAGCAACGAAGCTGTACTAGAAGCTCAAATTCTGATGCTTCAGTCTCATAATATTTTGAATCCTGCCAACGGTGCACCTATTACAGTGCCGGCTCAGGATATGGTTCTTGGATTGTATTACATTACCAAGCTTCGTAAAGGAGCCAAGGGTGAAGGTCTTACATTCTATGGACCGGAAGAAGCTTTGATTGCTTATAATGAAGGTAAGGTAGATATTCATGCTCCGGTTAGCGTAGTAGTAAAGGACGTTGACGAGAATGGACAGATTGTCAGCAAGATGATGCACGATACCTCTGTCGGTCGTGTAATCGTTAACGAAATCGTTCCGCCTGAAGCTGGATATATCAATACTATCATATCTAAGAAGTCTCTTCGCGATATCATCAGCCACGTTATCAAAGTGTGTGGTGTGTCGAAGGCTGCTGACTTCCTTGACGGTATCAAGAACTTGGGTTACTACATGGCCTTCAAAGGTGGTCTGTCGTTCAACTTGGGTGATATCATCATCCCGAAGGAGAAGGAAGAACTGGTACAGAAGGGTTATGAAGAGGTTGAGCAGGTGATTAACAACTATAACATGGGTTTCATCACCAACAACGAACGTTACAACCAGGTTATCGATATTTGGACACATGTCAATACCCGTTTGTCTAACATTCTGATGGATACTATTTCCAACGACGACCAAGGCTTCAACTCAGTATATATGATGCTTGATTCCGGTGCCCGTGGTTCTAAGGAGCAGATTCGTCAGTTGTCTGGTATGCGTGGTTTGATGGCTAAGCCTCAGAAAGCAGGTGCCGAAGGTGGTCAGATTATTGAAAACCCGATTCTTTCTAACTTTAAGGAAGGCTTGTCAGTGTTGGAGTACTTTATCTCAACCCACGGTGCTCGTAAAGGTTTGGCCGATACTGCCTTGAAGACTGCCGACGCCGGATATTTGACTCGTCGTCTGGTTGACGTATCGCACGATGTGATTGTCAATGAAGAAGACTGTGGTACATTGCGTGGTTTGGTTTGTACTGCATTGAAGAATAACGATGAAGTGATTGCCACTTTGTATGAAAGAATTTTGGGTCGTGTTTCTGTTCACGATATTATACATCCTACTACTGGCGAACTGATTGTTGCCGGCGGTGAGGAAATTACAGAAGAGATTGCCCAGAAGATTGAGAATTCGCCCATCGAAAGTGTTGAAATCCGTTCAGTACTTACCTGTGAATCTAAGAAGGGTGTATGTGCCAAGTGTTACGGTCGTAACCTGGCAACCAGCCGCATGGTTCAGAAGGGTGAAGCTGTGGGTGTCATCGCTGCACAGTCTATCGGTGAGCCGGGTACTCAGTTGACACTGCGTACATTCCACGCCGGTGGTACGGCTGCCAACATCGCTGCCAATGCCAGCATCGTTGCCAAGAATGATGCTAAACTGGAATTTGAAGAATTGCGTACGGTAGATATCATTGATGAAGCTGGTGAACCTGCAAAAGTGGTTGTAGGTCGTTTGGCTGAAGTTCGTTTCATCGATGTCAATACGGGTATCGTTCTTTCTACACACAACGTTCCTTACGGTTCAACTCTTTATGCTGCCGATGGTGAGGTAGTTGAAAAGGGTAAGCTGATTGCACGTTGGGACCCGTTCAACGCCGTTATCATTACTGAAGCTACCGGTAAGATTGAGTTTGAAGGAGTTATTGAAAACGTTACCTATAAGGTTGAGTCGGATGAATCAACCGGTTTGCGCGAAATCATTATCATCGAGTCTAAGGATAAGACCAAGGTGCCTACTGCACATATCCTTACCGAGGATGGCGAACTGATACGTACTTACAACCTCCCTGTGGGTGGTCACGTGGTTGTTGAAGATGGCCAGAAGGTGAAGGCTGGTGAAGTTATCGTTAAGATACCGAGAGCCGTAGGTAAGGCTGGTGATATCACGGGTGGTTTGCCTCGTGTAACAGAATTGTTCGAGGCTCGTAATCCGTCTAACCCTGCTATCGTTTCTGAAATCGATGGTGAAATCACCATGGGTAAGGTGAAACGCGGTAATCGTGAAATCATCGTTACTTCTAAGACTGGTGAGGTTAAGAAGTACCTGGTTCCGCTGTCAAAGCAGATTCTGGTTCAGGAGAACGACTATGTACGCGCCGGAACTCCATTGTCCGACGGTGCTATTACTCCTGCCGACATCTTGGCTATCAAGGGTCCTACGGCCGTTCAGGAATATATCGTAAACGAGGTTCAAGACGTATACCGTCTGCAAGGTGTGAAGATTAACGATAAGCACTTTGAGATTATCGTGCGTCAGATGATGCGTAAGGTAGAAATTGACGAGCCGGGCGATACGCGCTTCCTTGAGCAGCAAGTGGTTGACAAGATTGAGTTCATGGAAGAGAACGACCGCATCTGGGGTAAGAAGGTGGTTGTAAACGCTGGCGACTCTCAGAACCTGCAACCGGGACAGATTGTAACTGCCCGCAAGCTGCGCGACGAGAACTCTATGCTGAAGCGCCGTGACCTGAAGCTGGTAGAAGTACGTGATGCAGTTCCTGCAACTTCTACTCAGATTCTGCAAGGTATTACACGTGCCGCACTGCAAACTTCAAGCTTCATGTCTGCTGCATCTTTCCAGGAAACAACGAAGGTGCTCAACGAAGCTGCCATCAACGGAAAGGTAGACCGTCTGGAAGGTATGAAGGAAAACGTTATCTGCGGTCACTTGATTCCTGCCGGTACAGGTCAGCGTGAATTCGAGAAGATTATCGTTGGTTCTAAAGAAGAATACGACCGTATGCTGGCAAACAAGAAGACAGTTACGGATTATGCTGTAGACGATGCTCCGGTGAATATTTAATATTGACGGACTCATAAATATGAAAAAGGGTATGTCCTGCGAGGACATACCCTTTTTTCGTGCCTTTATTTCCGGTATACTAACTTTTTTGACTTAGCATTCTTGGCTTCTCCGATAGTTTTTGGGAGTAAATATATCTCTATGCTTCAAATTATATAAGTTGCCATTGGAGGCATGCATACAAAGTCAGTAATCAGAAAGCATACCTTTAATGAATGGAGTAATATGTGCAAATGACGGCTGTGCTGGCACAGTTTGATTGGGTGATGCAATTGTCGAAAGCGCTGCCGTTTAGGGTTATATGCAATGTACGTGTATGAGATATCGTGTGAATGGCTATCAGAATCTGTAGCCTATGCCTATTGACACCGCGTGCATCAGGCTGTGCCGGGGCAGTTCCAGCTTTTTGCCTTCTATTACAATGTTCCGGCTACCAGCATATAAGTCAAAGTTGGAGCATGTATAACCTGCTGATATAAGAAGTCCTCCTTCTATCTCCAGTGTTAAGGCAGTACGGATGTGGTAGAATACCCGTTGTGCACCTTCATTTGCTACGCGTTCAGTACGCAATGCTGTCCATGTGCCGGGCTTGTTTGGAAAATAATCAATGTAGAATTGTCGGTTGGCAGGTATGGGGAGGGTTAGTCCGGGCGATAAGGACAGGTAAAGTGCATATTCCTTATCCCGGCCCAGCCAGAGTTTGGGAGAATTAAAGACTACTCCGGGGCGCAAGGCAAAGAATTGATTGGCTACATGTTCGTCCGTTGTTTGCCACCTGAGCTGATTGTCCTGGCTGATTCCTCCTATGTTTACGTCATGGTAGGGTGATGTGAAGAGTAGTCCCAAGCTGATTCCAGCATAGGGTAGCGGCAGGAAACTAGCCGAGGCCTCTATTTCCCACGCATCGTAGTTGTTGAGTGCACCTGCCAGCTCTACCTTCCAGTGTAGAGGCTTTTCACGCTCCTGGCCAGACAGAGAGAGGCAGGTGCTGATGAAGAGTATAAGAAGAGTATGTTTTTTCATTCTTGACTTGGCCGTTCGGGCTCACTTTGGCTTGTTGTATCAGCTTCCATTTCTATTTGTACGATGCTGTTGTCCCACTTGAACATTTTCTCCGTCCCCAGATCTACCAGGAATCCCGGCCAGAAGAGGATATTCCACAAGCTGTTGGCATTAAAATTTGTCTCTAGTAAGAAAGGAGTAGACTGGTAGCCCTCTTTGCGGGCAATTAACTGCTTGTCCTCGCGCCTTTTCTTTACGGGGACACTAACGGTATTGTCTTGTTTCACCTCGGCTATTTTAGTGTTGGTCGAGGCATCGTAAATCCTGGTCCCATTGGGAGCCTGGAAAGTTACGGTTTGTTTGGAACTGGTGAAGACTGTGCAGCACGATGACAATGTCAAACACAGCCAGGCAATCAGGCATAATTCTTTTTTCATGTGTATCTCTCTGCTTGTTTTTTCGGCTGCAAAGTTAGGGTGAGTTTTGCACCAGAACAAGAAAACGTGATGTACATGAATTTGTGCTATTTCATTGAATATTAGATGGAAATGTGATTTTAGTGATGTACATTTACCCTGAGTATGGCGTTAAAGCCTCTTTTGTTAGCAGTTAACTACTGTCGCGATAGCAGTTAACTCCCAATCCGATAGCAGTGGACTCCTTGGTCGATAGCAGTTAACTCCTATCGCGTTGGCAGTCCACTGCTATCGTCGGGCTAATTCTATCCGTTAAATTAGTTGTCACTACTAAAATGAAACGGTTATCGTACAGTGTCCTGAAGGGTTTTGGTCGAGGCCAAACTATAGGTGATGACATAGCAATGTCCAGCTTCTACCGGCTGTTCATCGCTGCCATAGGTTTTGACATCTGTAGTGAATGTTTCGTTGTCGGCATTGGTGGCGGTGAGGGTATAGCTGAAGATCATGCCTTCAGTGTAATCGAAATAAACTGTTTCGTCAGGTTGTAGCGTTTGTTTCAACTCAGGGTCGGTAGTGTAGAAAGTCAGGTAAGGGTTGGTGAAGAGTCCTGACAGTTCGTCGCTGAATGCTGCCAGACTGATGCCAACGTTAATCATTGGCACTTCTACATCCAGATACCTTACCTTTTCCGCTTCGATGCTGAATGCTTGTTTGGCGTAATATCTGGGAGCGTTGGATATCTGGCTGTTGTAAGCCTCATTGTACGCTTCCAGTTCATAGCTGCCAGCTTTCAGCTTTATCTTTTCCTGTGGAAAATCGCCGGGCTCAAAAAGTGTGTTGACGTTGTTGCCCGTTATATGGATGTACAGGTCGTTTTCCACGGCGCGGGTGTTCACCTCTTCGGTTACAATGTTGCTAGTAGTTACCGATTGCAGTTGCAGGTAGCCGTCGGATGATGGGTTCAGAATGTCTTCCTGTTGGCAACTAACCAGCAGGAAGAGACTGAGCAATATGTAGATTGTTCGTTTCATAGGCTGTTATTTGTCGTAGATAAGGGAGATGTCGTCGATGGTGAGGATACTGCCGATATGGGGCTCTTTATATGAATATTGTTGTTCATCTCTCCACAAAACGTATGTGTCTTTAAACCATTCAAAAGGCATGTTTTCTCCTTCATTAATTGTAGATTGGAATATAATATATATGTATTTACAGGTAGGATAAGTTTGCTGATCATTGTAATTAAGTTTTATTTCTACTTCCTCGTAGTTATTTTTTTGTATTGAAGATTGGAAGTTTTGTTGGACAATGATGTTCTTATTTTCATCCCATAATTCGATATGAGCTTGCCATGTATCATTCGTGTATGGGATATATTTATACCAGAATTTCATAGCAGTAGGTCTGGTATTAAATTCCTTGCCATTTGTTTTAGTGTAGGAATAGCTTGTTGCGCTTACTCCTGTACTACATTCAAAGTCTCCAGTAAATAAAATTCCAGCTACTCTGTTTCTATTGTCAATACTGGCATCTGTAAACCATGTTTCTGTGGTATTACCTGCACCAGATGCAGTATTTCTTATTTCTGCAGCTTTTCCACCATTTCTTCCAGGAACATATGACACGGCAGGAAAGCAATTGTACGGGTAACCAAAAGTTCCTTGTCGATAGCGTGTTGTATAGTCGTTGTTGGTACTCCAATAATTTCCATTGCTTTCAAGATACGGATAGTAGCTGTATACATCATGGCTAAAGGGACCATTGTAATGCCATTCTTCCATTCCCGAATTTGGTAGTTGTACTGGTGTTTCTAATGTAGCTTCAGCTTCGGTTGAAGCGATAGTACCTCGGTATAGCGCTCGTACACGGTATGTTTTTAGTACTATATTTTCTGCGGAGACATTAAATTGTTGGGTACGCCCTTTCACGGCTTCCCGCGTGGCACATTCAACCCATTCAGTACCATTATAGTATTGGTATATCAAATCGTTTTTTAAGGTTTCTACATTTCCGGTCGTTGCAGTGATTTCGTCAATGGTGAATTCTCTGGACCAGCAATTATTGACATTTACAGATACATTGAATTCCGGTTTTACGGTTCTAATTTCATACATTGCCGGCTCCTCACTGCTCCATCGGTTATTAGCTTTTACACGCAGATTGATTGTATTTACTGCATCTGCCCCTCCTGTCAATGTCTGTAGACTACTGGTCATCGCTGTGAAATCAAAAAGTCCAGTATTTGTTCCGTCCAGACTTGGTAAAATGATGGAGGCTGCATTAAGTAGAGTTCGGTCTTCTTCGGAAAGCTGGCTTAATAGGAATGTCCTATTGTTAAGTGCTTGAAACTTTTCTTGCAGGTCTTGGAAGTTGAATGAGAACTCAACATCTTGTATAGCCAGTGAACCTGTAAACTTCAGTTGGGCAGGAATAGCACTTGCTGTTTCCGTATAAGTCAAGCTGGTTTGTCCGTTTTCAAATCCATCAATCTTAGGCTTCGACAACCACTCCACCGGAATCGTCTCCGATATACTTACTGTCTCTACTTCCACTTTGTCGACAGTCAGGATAACACCCGAATCGGTCGGTTTCACTTTCAGCGTTAGTTTGCAATGCTTGCCGGCAGCAAAGGTTGCAGCATCTTTCAGTCTTTCATCGTCCAGTGTAGTGGATACTTCCTGCCCGTTGTCTTTCAGTGTGCCCACGAATTGGAATACGGGGATGGTGCCTGCCTGGTAGTAGGCGCTTTTGTAGCTCTGGCTGGGACCAATGGTCACGGTCTGGTTGTCTACTGCGATTTTCAGGGAGTAGGAAGAATACAAGTCATTGAATTTCTCTGGTTCATCGTAGATTACGCTGGTCAGTGCGTTGGCTACGCTACATTTCAGCTCTACTGGTTTTGTTTCACCCTCAGTCACTTCTACACCACTTTCTTCTCCCTTATAGTAAGGAGCGTCCAGAGCCAATACAGGATTATCGCCGCAGGTGGCTGTCAGGGTGTACAGACCGGCAGAAGCAGGAATTGTTTTTCCGGTAAAGTTGCCATCGTAAAGCGTGTTGCCGTTGCTCTCTTTTACAATTTTCAGTTTGAACAGTTCTGGGTCAGGTTTACCCAGTTCGGCAGGTGTACTTTTGGTAGATACAGTCACCTCTTCTCCTAGCGAGACGATGAATCCACCTTCCAGTCCTTCCCATTGCTCCGACTGGCAGGCAGTCAGTAGCAATACTACGATGGCGGTATATAAAGACTTGATATATTTCATTGTTATGGTTGTTTATCTGTTACGCTTGGCTATCTGATAAAACAAAACTATTCGTAAATCAGTTCAAAGTTGTCCAGCCATAATTTGCTGCCGACACCACCGGTGAAGTAGTCGCCATATTTGCTGGCTGTGGCTACAACAACAATGTACTTAGGTGTTCGGTTGGTATAGCGATAGTCTAGCACCAGGTCTTTCTGTTGGTAGGTCGATGTGCTGGAACCTTGTACCAATTCGGCATATGCTATGATTTTTGAATCAGTTTTGTCAAACAGTTGGCGTTCGCTGGGGCGTGTGCGTATTTCGCGCGGCTCGTCCCAGTCGGTCAGGGCAATGTAGATGTGGCAAGAGTCAGGGCGTCCTTTCAGGTAGGACAGAGCGTCTTCTCCCACTTTGTCTATCGTGGCCGATGTATATTTGTAGTTGATGCGCAGTTTGCTGGGAAAAGAAGTAAAGGGTCGTCCGAAACTCAGCACACCGTTGGTACCTACTGTCTTGACATAGCTTCCGGTAAAGATGTTGCCGGCGGCGAATTTCAATACCAGATATTTGGATTCGAGCGAGGCTGCCAGTCCGCTTCCGTTGCAAGTTTCGTCGGTAGGTATGGAGTTGCTGTCGCTGATGGTTACAGCTCCTTTATTACCCGTGTCCCAAAAGGATGTACCGCCTGTTGGCCATGGGTTCCACAGTTTTCCATCCTGGTTCCAGTTGTCGAAGCTGCCATTGGTCAGGGGGGTAGCAGGGGCGGTGCTGAAGTTTGGGCTACCTACAGTTGTTCCGTCTATACTGACCCGGCACTCATATTCAGTTCCGGGAGTGAGCTGTTGCAAGAGGGTCGTATAGTCGGTGCCACTGATTTCAATGCTGGAGGACGGTTGTGTAGTCCAGTCGCTATCTGTTGTTTTCTTATATTCAATGACGGGTTCTTTGCCGCTTTGCACACTACCTGACAAGGTAGCACTGGTGGCGCGGGTAAATACACTGACTTCGCCCGAGGCACTTTCTTCCGTTTGGTAGACGTATACTGTCCAAGTTGAACTGGTTTCTTCCCATCCTTGTGCGACGTAGAAGGTACGCGGTTGTGAGAAGTCGTAGTAAGCTTCGGCTGTCGGGTCGGGGTAGACGGTGCCATGCTCACCTCCCAAGTCGAAAGTGGTGACTTTAATTTGGTCGAGTCGTTGGTCTTTGGATACGTAGACAATGACATTGCGATTGATAGCATCAATAATGGCATTGCCAATTTGATTCTCCATGACGACACTGCGTTTTACAATCTGTTCTACGGTGATTTTCCAGTCATAGTCCTGATAAGTGCGCAAGGTCATCTTCACCGTGTTGGAGAAGTCAACGCGGGTGTCTGATGAAATTGGAATCTCGTCCAATGAACTGAAGCCGACGGTGGGAAACTTGGCGTAGTTGTTACACACGGTAGAGTCGATGAGCAGGGTAGCATCGTTGCTGACAGTCAGTTTGGTAATTCGTAAGTTACGCAAGTCAACCGTGTCGTCCACATACAGCTTGACGGAAAACGAATTCTTGTCTATGGTAGCCTGACTGCTGCTACTGCCTTCGGCTGCGCATTGCCCTTCTACGGTGATGTCGAGGATACTTCCATCGACAATGGGGTAGGGAATGTCATTCTCAATGGCGCAGGAGGCTATAGCCAAGATGCAGAAAGTATAACAGATGAGTTTCTTTATCATAGTTCTTTGTTTGCTTGGGTTAGGAACATAAAGATAGAATGGCGGTTGGTACTTATAAATAGAATGTCATTCCAATGTTGATGGAGAACAGGTTTATTTTGAAGTTACCCGATGAGGTTCTTCTTGTTCCGCTTTCTATCTGGTTGGTTGTCTGTTTCTGCCATTTGAAGTTATAACCCATGACACCTACCGACACTTCTACTGCCGACCAGTCGGTGACGAAGGCTGTCATGCCCGGAGCGATACCAATCTGAAGGTTGTGTGCACGCTCAAAAGTTCCGTCATATTCGGTATTGGAGCCGGTAGAGTTCTTGCCGACGCCGTAGGCGTAGGTGAGGCGTACTTCGTTGAACAGACCGAAAATTTTGCTTCTCCCGATAGGCATGTATGTGCGCAGAAAGCCTGAAACCTGGTATTCGTGCTCCAAATAGTAGAGGTCTTTCAGGTTGATGTTGAAGTCTTCACCCAGGTTCAGCTCAAAATTGCCCATATCCAGATAGGTGCGGTTGTAGCCAAAGCGTAAACCTGCAGCTACATTGTCTTTGAAGAAGTATCCCACGTAGGGGCTGATGTTGAACGTATATCCCAGTGCTTCCACATCTTTGATGACCAGGAAATTCAGGTTATCTTCCTCGTGTTCAGAGTAAGATACGGTTCCTCCCGCCATCCATTGTCCTTTGGGAATGAAGACTGACTGCATGATGCCGCGGTCGATACGTTGCGGCCGTTTCATCATTTTCTGTTTCCTGATGGGCGCCTCCATCTTGTAGAGGGTTCCGGTAGAGTCTATAATGATAATGCTGTCGCCTGTGAGCGTAGTGTTGACATGTATATGCTTCTGTGCCTGAAGCATGCTGTAAACGCTTCCTGTAGCGAGCAATAGGATTAGTGACAGTATTCTGAGCATAAAGGTAAATATACAAGTATAACCGGAAGTACAGATTATCTGGTATACTTCCGGTTTTTAGTTAGTATTGTTGCTACTTATTTGGTAGCAGGTTCGCCATAAATCAATTCCAGGTCGTCTATGTACATGGTACTGCCTGTACTTCCTGTAAAGTAGTCACCATATTTGCTCGATGAGCAGACAATGATAAGATAGTATTGAGTTTGTGGCGTGAGATCTTTGTATGTCATTGTTACCGTAAACTCCTTCCATTCATTGTTGGTCGATACAGCTTCGGCATCAGGAAGTTGTCCGTATGCAATGATATTGGGGTCATTCTCGAGATCAAAGAATGTAGAGGTGTTTGTATTGTCAAGTTGATGAGGCTTTTTAGCCAGTGCTATGTAAATAGAGCAGAGGTCGTCTGTACCTATCTCTGCTACACCTTCAGGCGTATTTCCACCGCGATAGTCAATCTTACCATTGGTATAGCGGAACCATCCGTGAAGGGCTGTCGGGCGTGAAGTAAATTCCTGTCCGAAGTCAATCTTGGCACCATTAGTACCTACCAGACTATTGAATTTTCCTGTATAAAGGCTGGCGGCTGCAAATTTGCCTATGCCAAATGCTGAAGCATATTGTGATTTCAATTCGGCAGATTTTCCTCCAGGGGTGTGTACAATATTACTGTTACCCTGTGTCGGATTTTTGTTAACCAATGCACCGGCTCCAGTTGTTGTACCCGGGTTACTTGAATCCCAGAATGAACCGGAAATGTTGTAGTCATTTTCAGAGACTGGATACCATGTTTTTCCGCTTTGATACCAATCGTCCATGTCGCCATTAGGCAAAGCTATCTCGGTTTCAGTAGTGAATGTTGCTATGTCGCTGGCATATTCTTTCCCTTCTTTGCTGTAGGCAAGTCGGTAATCATATTCCGTAGAAGGCGTCAGATTGGTAATTTTCGTAGTGAATTTCTCGTTTTCAAAAGTTGCAGTAGCTGTTTGCCATTCTTCACTGCTTGCTTCCTTATACTCAAAGTACATGCTGGCAGGGTCAAGTTCTTCTTTAGAAGACAAGATACTTCCTTCCAAATATGCAACTCTGCTCCAGGCATTAACCCCCTCTACGCCCAGCTTCGTGCTGACTTCAGTAGAAACATCGAAAGTAAAGGTATAGATTGTTTCCGTTCCGTCTACGCTTACGTTAACTCCACCGATATTGCCTGTTTCTGCCACTTTGAAGTTCAGAATGTAATGTTTGCGGGCTTTTACGCCTTTAATCGGGGTGTCTTGTGAAAATGATTGTCCTGCATGGTTTATTACAGAAATGGTAGCTGTAAGGTCGGCTACGGGGAAGTAAGCCGGCTTCAAGTCATCACCCATATTGAAACTTAGCGGGTTGACTCCTTCCAAAGCAGATGTTACGGTGGCTGTTGCCGACTGGAAGGCGTCGATGAAAGACTGGTCGTAGTTGACGGTTACCTTCACGTTAGCCAGCGTGCAAGTGATGTTTGCTGTCACTTCTTTGCCTGTTTCTACCGTTACCTGTTCACTACCTGCATAATAGGGAATCTCAAAACCCGATTCTGAGCCGTCAAATCCGTTGGAAGAGGCTTTTACGGTATAAATGCCAGCTGGCAGTCTGAATTGTTTCCCTTCTAGTGTCTCCCAGTCGTCTGTACTTTCTACTACTTCTCCCTTGCTGTTAACTATTTGCAGAGCTATTTGTTTGGGATTGTAGTCTTCTGCTATTTTGGTATTTACGTAGGTGTTGGTTTCTACATCAATACGCAGATAACCGGTGTTGGAATCCAAGTCATCTTGCTGGCAGGAAGTAATGCCTATCACTGTCAGCAGTGCAATGAGGGATAAATATATTTTTTTCATCATGTTACTCGTTTATTGTTACTTTAAATACACCGGTAGCTGTTTCTCCATTTTTATCGGTAACGGTGATATGGAATTCATGAGATTTTCCAGGATCGGTTGCTCCGGTCATGTCGAGGAAGGTAAAGAAAGCACCTATAGGGAAGGTGTATTCTTTAGTTCCGTCTGTTGGAGCTTGACTACCGACTGTTGCTACTAAGTTGCCAAAGTCTGAATTGTCAATCAAGTCTACGCCTCCGTTCTCAGCAAGGAAGCTTTGGCCATCCATTGTCAGGTCGACCAGTATGGCTTGGAAAGCGTCATTTCCAGCAGTTATTGTTACAATAATCTTGTCCAATCCTGCTTCTGAAGCAATATAGGCATCGGCACTTGCAGGTGCGTTACCGGCTTCTATCGAATAAGTGACATCCTCCGGTAGATTCAGTGTTACGGCTCCTTCTCCCGGTTCTACAGGATCACCACCGCCTTCTCCCGGTTCATCCGGATCTGTTGTCGGTATCTCTACCGATTCACTTTCATTTTCAAAAGTAATATTTGTGGTGATGGTTATGCCGGTCAAGTCACCGGTTGAAGATTCTACCGTACCCATCTTGATTTCCAGTGCATCTCCTCCAGTGAATGTGTCGCCCACTTCTTCATAATTCTCAGCTGCATCACTTTTCTTGAAAGTTCTGCTCTCAGTCACTGTATTTCCTTCTACTGTTTTAGCTTTGATATTTACGGTGATGGCAGTCACATTGTCGTCAAAATGCCAGTAGATGGCATCGGGTGTCAGGTTGGCTTGCGTGTACGATAGAGCCATTTCACTTCCGTCGTCTATGGTAATGGTCCATTCGCTAAACGCTTCCTTGAAGTCTTCGCCATAGAGCATTTGGATGCGGCTGTTGGCCATGCGGCAAACAACATCTACCTGGCTTACGACGTCTTTGGTGACGGTAATATTGGTACTACCGGCATAGTAGGGAGCATTCATCTGTTTTTCCAATGTACCTGGAGAGTGTGATGATATTGTGTATTCTCCTACCGGTACGGTGATGCTGCTTGGCACTTCGTCGGCTGTGGCATATTCTTTCAGCACGTCGGTCACTCCGGTACTGGTGCCTTGTATGGTTACAGGGAAGTTATTAGTGGCAACTTCTTCGGCGCGTGTCTGTGATACCGGCTGTTTTACGCTGACTTCCAATTCAACGGCTCCTGTATCTTCTTTGCTGACCAAACTGCCGGTCAGCTCGTTTTTCATTTCGCACGATGCCAGGCAGAGGATGGCAGCAGTGCTTAAAGCTATGATGTTGGTTAGTTTCATAAATTGCATTCTTTAATGTATTTATAATAAGGAATGAACGGTTAGACCCATTCGGAAGGAACCTCGATGTCTATTTCTTCATCGTCGGTCGATTCGTCGATGGTGACAGTAATGCCCAGACTACCGTTGTTGTCTTGTGGCGCAATGTTCAGTGTCCATGATTTGCCTGGTGCCAATGTATAAGTCTTTTCCACACTGGCCGATTTGCCATCGCTCAGTCGTGTAAAGCTGATAGTTGCTTTTACGCTTTCTCCTTTTTCATTCACTTTCAGATACCAAGGGTCTGTATCATCTTTTTGCCAGATAGCCGTACTGCCAGTTGCTTTTAGGGCTTCTGTTTCGTAGATGACAGAGTAGTTGCTGAAATAGGTAGCCATTTCGTCAGCAAAGTGGACTACCACCTTGCCACAGGTCGGTTTGCAGGCTACTTCCACTTGCAGTTCCTCTCCGTTTACAATAAATGTTTGCTCTCCTTCTACGTAGAAGCCGTCGCGCGAAGCATCTTTTTCTTCGCCATAGAAAGCTTTCAGTGTATAGCTGCCGTTGTTCAGGGTAATTCGTTCGGGTGCTTCGCCGTAGATAAAGTCTTCTACAGCAGCTGTTCCCTGGCCATTCAGTATCTGTACCGTGTATTTGTTTACATCTCCGTAATCGCTCTCGGTTACGGCTTTTGTAAATGCCGTGCTGGTGGTCAGTCCCAGACGGATGCTACCTGCTCCAGCTTGTTGACCCGGTTCTTGTTCCGAGGTGCAAGCTGTCAGCATCACACAGATGGATGCGAGGCATCCCATCAGTAGTCTTTTCAGATTGGAAATATTCATACTTCTTGCTTAAATAGTTTCTTTGCTATGATAAAACTTTTTGTTATTGTTCTATATTTTATGAATGCATGATTTTCAGGGTGCAAAGTAACTCATTTATCAGACTTTTTGCAAGGTCTGTTTGTTCTATTTTTATTCTATTCTTTAGATTCTGTTATGTATATAGCCTCATAACAGGTGCTTTAGAGGGTAAGGAAATGATGTTTTTGTCTGAAAGCGTCAAGAAATATGGCTTTGAAGTTTTTATAAAAGTTGAGTAAAACGACGATTGCATATCGTTTTTTGTGTAGAAAAGCAGTATGTTGTAGGGTATTTGTGAAGGTTGACAAAGTATGTAGGGATTTTTTATAAAAGTACCAGGAAGTATTGGCTGGTGGTGAAGCAAATATCCCGTTAGGCAGTAGCCGTTGCCAGTGGCTGCCATACGGGATATCGAAAATATAAGCTATGATTCTTTATGGTAATGGAGAGTGGCAGAAAAGTGTTTTCCTTTCTGTCTCGATTGTTGATTAGGGCTAATCGTTCAGTTTTAGTTCTCCACTGAAGGAGATGGATTGCCGCTGGGTAGGTTGTACGTGTATGCTGGTATTGCCGTTGGGAAAGACGGTCAGCGTGTAGATATAGGTATCTTCGTCGTTGCTGACGTCGATTCTGATTTCTTTTTTCCCTTTTTTGCCTTCACTTATGTCGTATTGGCTGATAGGTGCTTTGAAGTTCAGGGCTTTTCCCCCTCCGTAGGGCACACTATAAGCTTCGCCAGCGTAGGGCAGGTAGGATATGAGCGAGTCGTTGCGTACCTCCAGCGAGTAGGAGTCGGTCAGTGCCCGTCCTCGGCCACGCAGGGGATTCATGTAGTCTACGTCTACTTTGTAGCGGCGTGTTTCCAGCATTTCGCTCACAGCTTGGCGGTTGCGCTCTTCTCGGTCTTTTTTGTTGTCTTGTGCCTGAAGGGCGGTTGCAGATACTGCCAATAGAAGGTTTACGGTTAAAACAATAGCTTTCATGATGCTTTCCTTTCTTTGCTTGGTTTTCGGTTGAATAATTGCAGTTCGTAGGCGGGTGGCCAGCTGTTTGGCCTGATGCAAATATACATATAATGTTTCTAACTGCTTTTCAGCTAATTGTTATATAGTCTTATTGTTTGTTTTTGCAGGTTTGGTTTTCTGGGAAAAGAGCATTCTCTGACATTGTCCTATGTTGCTTTTCTGGGTAAGCGATGGAGAAAACCAATGTATTATTGTCGTTTCTAATCGGAAAAGGCTACTTTTGTGTGCCTAAAGGTATGCAGAATGTTCAATTGACATTTTTTTGCTACCGATAGAAGTATAGAATATTTGAGTTTGAAACAATGATTGTTAATAAGTAAAATCATGAAGATTGTAGTTTTAGATGGTTATGCTGCCAATCCCGGCGACCTGTCGTGGGATGGCATGAAAGCCTTGGGCGAGTGTGTCATTTATGAACGGACTGCTCCCGAGCAAGTATTGGAGCGTGCGGCCGGTGCCGAGGTTGTACTGACCAACAAGGTGGTGATAACCGCCGAGCACATAGCTGCCTTGCCCGACTTGAAGTATATCGGTGTGCTGGCTACGGGATATAACATTGTAGATGTGGAAGCTGCCCGCAATCGTGGCATAGTAGTGACCAATATTCCGGCCTATAGTACCGACTCGGTGGCACAGATGGTATTTGCCCACATATTGAATATCTGTCTGCAAGTGCAGCACTACACGGAGGAGGTGCGCGGTGGACGCTGGACGTCGAGTCCTGATTTTTGTTTCTGGGATACGCCGCTGATGGAGCTCAGTGGAAAGAAACTGGGTATTGTAGGATTGGGACATACGGGCTCTGCCACGGCACGCATGGCCATTGGCTTTGGCATGCAGGTTTGTGCCTATACGTCCAAGTCGCATTTTCAGCTGATTCCCGAAATAAAGAAGATGGAGCTGGACGAACTTTTCCGTGAGTGCGACATTGTCAGTCTGCACTGCCCGCTCAACGAGCAGACACGCGGTATGGTCAATGCGGCGCGCTTGAAGACCATGAAGCCTACGGCTATCCTTATCAACACAGGTCGTGGCCCGCTGGTCAATGAACAGGACTTGGCCGATGCGCTGAACAATGGCACTATCTATGCAGCTGGCGTCGATGTTCTGTCGCAGGAGCCTCCGCGTGCTGACAATCCGCTGTTGCATGCCCGCAACTGTTTTATCACTCCTCATATTGCCTGGGCCAGCGGAGAGGCGCGTCAGCGTTTGATGCAGATTGCCGTTGACAATCTGAACGGCTATATCACGGGTAAGGTGGTCAATAATGTGGCTAAATAATCAAGTTGTAAGATTGCCCACTGTCTGGCTTGGCAGGTATATAAAAAAAGAAGTTTCCCAGCGGGAAACTTCTTTTTTTTAGGTGTTGCGGTAAGCAGATTACTTACGCAAGCCAAGTTCTTTGACGATGGCACGATATCTCATGATATCTTTAGCTTTCAGGTAGTCCAGCAAACGACGACGTTTACCTACCAACATTGTCAAAGCTCTTTCAGTGCTATAATCCTTTCTGTTGAGCTTCATGTGCTCAGTCAGACGAGCAATACGGTATGAAAACAATGCCACTTGGGACTCAACAGAGCCGGTGTCAGTGTTAGACTTTCCGTACTTGCCGAAGATTTCTTGCTTTTTAGCAGCGTCTAAGTACATAAATGAATTTAAATTAAAAAAGTTGATATTAGTTCTCTTTCGAGGGCGCAAAGATAGGCATTGTTTTTTATATGGCAATGACTTTCAGGCAAAAAAGTAATTTTAAATGTTCGTTTTATTGAAGCGGCGGCTGAAATCTTTGCTCCGTCCTTGGTTTAGTTGCAATGGGCATGGCTTTCACTGGTTGAGGTTATTATCGGCCGGTGAAGTTTCATCGCATTTTCTTGGAGATAAGGGGATTGAGGTGAAAGGAAATAGAGAAAGCCGATGGCGGGTGGATGAAAAAAACAGGTTTTGTATCCTTCAGCATGAAATCTCCGTAGATGTGAAGTTTCACTATATTCGGTTAGTAAACAGTGCTTTATGTTCGATTGTGAAAGCGTGAAACTTCACATCAAAAACATATTGATAGAGCGGATGATAGCAGTTAAGACTTTACGCGTTAGCAGTTAACTGCTATCGTGTTGGGAGTTAACTGCTAACGGATAAGGAGTCCACTGCTATCAAGCGGGTAGTATGTCTTGTCTTTGCGGAGCTGTAGCTTTCGTAAAATGTGCGTGCGGAAACGGAGGGACAGGCAGCACTTCTTTACAAATACCTTGCATGAATTGGCAGAGAAACACGAAGGTCTGAATAATATATGAGTCGGTTTGGTTGAGATTGTTACGAATGCATGGATTTCATTTGCCTTTACACTCTTCATGCACTATCTATATGATAAAATAGGTTGTGTCTTAGCAAAAAAACAAGCAAGCTTTTTTTTCTGCTTTCGACTTTCACTATCTTTGCACCCTGAAAAAATAGGTATTTGTATGCAAAACATCAGAAACATTGCCATTATTGCCCACGTGGACCATGGCAAAACGACGCTCGTTGACAAGATGCTTCTGGCCGGAAATCTTTTCCGCAGCAATCAGAACACAGGTGAATTAATGCTGGATAACAATGATTTGGAGCGTGAACGAGGGATAACGATTCTTTCGAAAAACGTTTCTATCAACTACAAGGGAACCAAGATTAACATTATTGATACTCCGGGACACAGTGACTTTGGAGGTGAGGTGGAACGTGTGCTGAATATGGCAGACGGTTGCATCCTGTTGGTCGATGCTTTTGAAGGTCCCATGCCGCAGACACGTTTCGTCTTGCAGAAGGCATTGCAGATTGGCCTGAAGCCGATTGTAGTGGTTAACAAGGTGGATAAACCCAATTGCCGTCCTGAAGAAGTATATGAAATGGTGTTCGACCTGATGTTCAGCCTGAATGCTACGGAAGAGCAGCTGGATTTCCCTGTAATTTACGGTTCGGCCAAGAATAACTGGATGGGTACAGACTGGAAGACGCCGACAGACAACATTCTGCCCTTGCTCGACTGCATCATTGACAATATTCCTGCTCCCGAACAGCTGGATGGCACACCCCAGATGCTGATTACTTCGCTCGACTATTCGTCCTACACCGGTCGTATAGCCGTGGGTCGTGTACATCGCGGTACGCTGAAAGAGGGAATGAACGTTTCGCTGGCTAAGCGCAACGGCACTATTCTGAAGACAAAGATTAAGGAACTGCATACATTTGAAGGCATGGGCCGCGTTCGTGTACCCGAAGTTTCGTCGGGTGACATCTGTGCGCTGGTCGGCATTGAAGGATTTGAAATTGGCGATACCATTTGCGATTTTGAGAATCCCGAACCACTGCCACCTATTGCCATTGACGAACCAACCATGAGTATGTTGTTCACCATCAACGACTCTCCGTTCTTCGGTCGCGACGGTAAGTTTGTGACTTCGCGCCACATTCACGACCGCCTCATGAAGGAGCTGGACAAGAACCTGGCTCTGCGCGTGAAGAAGAGCGAGGAAGACGGCAAGTGGATTGTTTCGGGTCGTGGTGTGCTCCACCTTTCCGTGCTCATTGAGACCATGCGCCGCGAAGGTTATGAGTTGCAGGTAGGTCAGCCGCAGGTTATCTACAAGGAGATTGACGGTGTGAAGTGCGAGCCTATCGAAGAACTGACTGTGAATGTTCCCGAGGAATATGCCAGCAAGATAATAGATATGGTGACCCGCCGCAAGGGTGAGATGGTGAAGATGGAAAGTGCGGGCGACCGTGTGAACCTGGAATTCGACATGCCTTCGCGCGGTATCATCGGTCTGCGTACCAATGTGCTGACGGCTTCGGCCGGTGAGGCTATCATGGCACACCGCTTTAAGGAATATCAACCCTACAAGGGCGATATTGAACGCCGCACCAATGGTTCTATGATTGCCATGGAGACCGGTACGGCCTTTGCTTACGCCATTGACAAGCTGCAAGACCGCGGTAAGTTCTTCATCTTCCCGCAGGAAGAGGTTTATGCCGGACAGGTTGTGGGTGAACACTCGCATGACAACGATTTGGTGGTAAACGTGACGAAGTCGAAGAAACTGACCAACATGCGTGCCAGTGGTTCGGACGAGAAGGCACGTCTGATACCGCCTGTACAGTTCTCGTTGGAAGAGGCTTTGGAATATATCAAGGAGGATGAGTACGTGGAGGTAACTCCGAAAGCCATGCGTATGCGTAAGGTGATTCTGGACGAAATAGAACGCAAACGGGCAAACAAGAACTGATGCAGCTCTATTGAGTAGACATAATATAAAAGGAAACGGCCATTCCCAAGCAAAAGGAATGGCCGTTCTGGTTAGGGAAAGAAAGAATATAGTAGTTGCCTATAATCTTTCTTTCCTTTTTTTATAGTGCGTGGTGGCTCTGTATCTGGTTTATGGTGTTGCAAGTTTATTTCCCGACGTGCAGGATGAGTCTTCTGTAAGAAGTTAGGGAGGGAGTGCCGTTGTCCGTTACTTCGCAAATGAGGTGTAGGGTATGGCCTGCTGCATCCGTTGGTATGTGCAAGATGGGGCGGGCTTGGTTGGACTGTTCTATGTTTACTGTCTGTTGATAAGTACCGGCTTCGGGCAGTATCCACCATTTGAAGTTAAGCTGGTTGCCGTCGGGGTCATAGGTGGCCGTGGCGTCGGGGCAGAACTCTTCTCCGACTTTTACTTTATATTCGGCTATTTCCAATGTCCGTGTTCCTTTGATGTTGATTACGGGGTTTCTGTTTCCCTCACCTTTGTCGGCCCAGTCCATGCGGGCGGCAAAGTCGTTGAAGATGGCCGGATAGAAATAGGCTTCGTATTTGCGCGATGTCTGCTGTGCCTTGCCTTGATGGTTGGTGTATGAGTCGGTTTGCTTGTCAAGGCCTTGTCCCCATTCAAAGAATCCGCCCCAACTGCCTTGAGTAGGTTTTTGTGTGTCGTGCAGTCCGTTGGGCATGACGTAGAGGAACGAGGGCGTATCGCCTTCCACACCATATTTATATTTAGGATATTCCTTGCCCAGGTTGCCGTGGGTTTGTATGTTCCCTTCATATTCTTGCCAGTTGCTTCTGCCTGTTCCGTTTTGGTAGAGCCAGGCACTTTCGTCCCACAAGAACATCAGTTGTCCGGCAAATTCCTTTCGGAGCCACAGGTGTGAGCTGTCTTCATAGGGAGTCTTCTGGTCGCGGTCCTGGTCGGTGATGGCGTAGATACAGATTTTTTTGAGGAATTTCTGCAGGTCTGCTTCGCTTCTTTCCTGTTTTACCCGCCATACGGCCTGTGCTACGGTATTTCCTCCACCCCAGAGCAGTACCCAGAGCGGGCGTTTGTCTTTCTTGCCGGCTTGCTCAATGATGAGCCGGCTGCCGTCGGAGTCGTTACCTTCGCCAATAAACTTCATACCCCTGTTCCGACTGCCGTAGACAACCCGGCTGCGTAGGTATTCGGCACTGGGCCAGTAGCCTATACGTTGCTTTTCCTCGTCTTTCAGGAAGCCTTGTTGAGCGGAACGTTTCATCAGGTTGGGCAGGTCTTTTTCGTAAGCGTTGAGCGGATTGTGGATAAGCTGGAAGAAGTCATCGCGTATGCTGCTTAAACTCCATCCGGTGGTGAATACAATACCTTCAATCTCAAACAGGTCGGCATAAGAGAATAGCCGCACCAGCGATTCGCTGTCGTCGGTTTCCCAGGTTGATACGTCGGTCAATACAACAATGCGTGGTTTCAGTGGTTGCTGCTTGCTTGGCAGAGAAGCCATGGCAGTAGAGGATGTGGCAAATCCCAGCAGCATTCCCAGAGCAATAAATGTGTGTTTTGCTTTCATATTATTAGTCTGTTAGATTTTATTGCGTAAATTTACGGCAGTTATCTAATAAAAAATAACTGATTACTGGATATTTTATGCGGGATTCCGAGATTTTGAACCGATTTGACGCCCGGCGCGGTGAGTTGAGGCCTTATGGACTGACGTGTGAGTTGTGGACTCCCTGTCTGATGCGCAGGCCGGACAGGCATAATGAGATAGAGTTGAACTACTTGCCCGAAGGTTCGCTGACCTATCTGTTTCAGGACAGGAGGGTTCAGGTGCCCAGCCGCAGGCTTGCTCTGTTTTGGGGCTTGATACCTCACCAGATTATCCATAGCGAAGGCACTGCTCCTTATTATGTGTGTACCATTCCTTTCTCCCTGTTCCTGAGTTGGGGGCTGCCGCAAGCTTTTACGGAAAAGCTTTTTAAAGGTGAGCTGTTGCTGGATGCCGAGCAGCCGTCAGACGAGCCTGACTATGATGCCTATATGTTGAGGCGTATGCTGGGAGAAGTGGGCGGACGTTATTTTTCGGAGATTGTGTCCTTGGAACTTCATGCCCGTTTCTTGCGCATGGCATCGGCCATGAAGGTAGAAGAGGGGAGGACAGTCTTGCCTGTTGTTTCCGGCGAGATTAGTCTGGTAGAGCAGATTGCCATTTATATTGCACGCAATTATCGGAATCCTATTAAGGTGGCCGATGTGGGTGCGGCTGTAGGATTGCATCCTGACTATGCCAACGCTTTGTTTAAGAAGACCTTTGGCGTGACGCTGGGTGAATATATCGTGGAGGAGCGCATTGCACATGCCCAGCGATTGTTGGTTTCTACTACGGACAGTGTGGCCGACATAGTGTTTCAGTGTGGATTTGGTTCTGTAAGTAGTTTCAATGCGGCTTTCTTGAAGCTGAATGCCTGCACGCCGCGTGAATTCAGAAAACGCTTTCGTTAAGGTGGAGGGGCAGAATCGGTTTACAGATGATGCCGAGGTAGATATTTGCTCCCAGTGTGGTAGCTGTTAATTCTCACTGCTGCAAGTGTTGGCTGTTATTGTATAGAGTGGAGGGTGGCTTTTAGAGAAGGTCTAGGAGATTCACTTTTGTAATTCTTTTTATTATCACTGTCATCAGGTGTTCTATTTTCATTCTTTGGTGGTCAGTTTTCTGTATTTTAACAAAAAGTGACCAAAAGAATGCTTTAAACTTGTAAATGACAATTGTTTTCTGAAGAATTTTGCGTTACTTCGTTTTGCCGTCAAGGCGGTGGTAAAAAGAAAGGATTTGGATATGAATTTACAGTTTATCAAGAAGAATAGCCTGCTGGTCTATGAGGTGTTGTTGCATTATACGCGCTGTTCGTTCGGCCAGCTTCAGAAGCTATCCAATTTGGCCAGCACAGACCTTTGCCTGGCCTTGGCTCAGTTGATTCGTGAGCGTAAGGTAGAACAGTTTAGTGAATGCCAGTCTGTCTACTATCGTTTGTCTCCGTCGTTGGCTTAGTAATAGGCAGGGGCGATTTTTATCAAGACAGGCATGCTTTTCCGGTTTATATCCGGTGGGCATGCCTGTCCTGTTTTATGTGATTATAGATTTTAATTTGCCTGTTAATCTATGAATTTGATTTTCTCGGCATTTCTGGGCTTGGCAGCCGGTGCTTCGTCTGGGTAGCCGAAGGCAATGCAATAGAGCAGTTCATAACCTTCACTGAAGTTCAGCTTTTTCAGGTATTCGGCGGCTTCGGGCTGTTTCATGAAGCGTGCAGGACCACCCAAGCAGCAGGAACCTATTCCCATGGATTGTGCGGAGAGTATCATGTTGCCGCCCAGTAGTCCGCAGTCAATTTGCGAGCAGTCGTAAGATGGGTCATTGGCAATGAAAACTACAGTAGGAGCATTGCGGAACATGTTTTTGAACGATGGGTCTTCAGCTGCTTTGGGATTGGCTTTTGTGTAGAGTGCCGTTACGCCATTGATAAATTCAGGATTGTCTACTACACGTATTTCCCACGATTGCTTGTTCATGCCGTTGGGGGCATTGATTCCGCAGTTCAGTATCACTTGCATGGTGTCGCGGCTTACGGGTTGTGGCTTGTACTTGCGTATGCTTCGGCGCTCCATGATGGTTTTGATGACCTGGTTCTCGGTCGTTTGTTGTTCAGTTGCGGCTGTTTCAGCCTTTTTTTCTTGCGGGGTGCAGGCAGTTATGCCTGTGGCCATGATGCCAAGCAGTGTACATAGGCATAGGCCGTTGATGGTTCTTTTTAATGCGTTCATACTTTAGCTATTATGTGTTTTGGCAAAGCTACCAAAATCTGGCAGAACACTGTCGAAGTTGAACTCTTTTTTTGCTATTTTTTATGGTTTGTGGAACGGAAATAGCTTGGGAATGGCGGATGAAGAAAAGAAGAAAATCCGATTGCAACAGGTTTGATGTTCTCCTGTTGCAACCGGATTTTAGTATGTTTTGGGTTTCCTAGAAACGAGTTAACGTTCTTCTTCAGAACTTTCTTGCAGGCCTTCCATGAATCCGTCGAGTGCAGCACCAGCCTTTTCCATTTGCTCCATAATGGCTTTACCGCTGTTCTTGAATACGGTGGCAGCGTATTGGCCTTGTAGTTTGGCCACTTCTTTCAGTTCTTCCTCGCTCAGGTCATCGTAGGAATTGATTTTGTCCAGCAGTTTAGTGAACTTTTCATTGGCCTTCTCCCACTGTTCGCTGGTGTAGTCTTGACCGTCTTCTGCAATTTCTTCCACGAAATCTTTCAGGTCGGCTATACGGTCGTTTTTAGGTTGGCAAGCCTGATAGTTCATGGTGATAACGGCAAGTAGAAGCAACAAGATGTACTTTTTCATAGGTGTTTCTGTTTTTGATAGGTAATTTGTTTGGTGGCAAAACTACAAAAATATTTCTTTATCCTATCATTCACCTTTTATTTTTCAATCCTTTAATCTCCTGTTTAAAGCTTTCTTTGGATTGTAGCAGTCTGCTCGTTGCAGGAGATAAAGGATTGGATTTAAAGTTTATGTCAGCTTTCTGCCAGTCCCGGGTGTGTCATGGGGATGCCTAAAGCCTGTGCCACTCCACGGCCATAGTTCTCATCAGCTTTGCGACAGTTGCGTATGTGCCGGAGTTTTATTTCTTCAGGTATGTCACCCATGGCTCTTGCGGTATTCTCGAATAATACCTGTTGTTGTGTGGGCGACATGAGGCGGAAAAGGTCGCCGGCTTGTGAGTAATAGTCATCATCATCTTCCCGGTAATCCCATTGGTAGGCGGCGCCATCCAGTTCCAAGGGCGGCTCCTTATATTCTGATTGTTGTTGCCACTCGCCATATCCGTTAGGTTCATATCCCAATGTGGAGCCATGATTACCGTCTATTCTCATTTGTCCATCTCGATGATACATGTTGAGGAACGGACAACGGCTGCGGTTGACGGGAATCTGGTGATGGTTCACACCCAGGCGGTAACGTTGTGTGTCGCCATACGAAAAGAGGCGTCCCTGTAGCATACGGTCTGGTGAGAAGCTGACGCCCGGCACTACGTTGGCAGGATTGAAAGCGGCTTGTTCCACATCGGCAAAGTAATTCTCAGGATTGCGGTTCAGTTCCAATACTCCTACTTCAATGAGCGGATATTGTTTTTGCGACCAGACTTTGGTGAGGTCGAACGGATTAAATGGGCAATTATCGGCTTGTTCTTCTGTCATCAGCTGGACATACATGGTCCAACGGGGGAAGTCTCCTCTTTCAATGCTTTCATATAAATCGCGTTGGTGGCTTTCACGGTCTTTGGCAATGATGGCTTCGGCCTCTTGGTCTGTTAAGTTTTTGATGCCTTGCTGGGTTCGCAGGTGGAATTTCACCCAAGTACGTTTGCCTTCTGCATTGATGAACGAGAAAGTGTGGCTGCCGTACCCGTGCATGTGGCGGTATGAAGCCGGAATACCGCGGTCGCTCATTGTGATGGTCACTTGGTGTAGAGCTTCGGGTAGCAGTGTCCAGAAGTCCCAGTTGTTGCGTGCACTGCGCATGTTTGTACGTGGGTCACGCTTTACGGCATGGTTCAAGTCGGGAAACTTCAGTGGGTCACGCAGGAAGAAGACGGGCGTATTATTGCCAACCAGGTCCCAGTTTCCTTCTTCCGTGTAGAATTTGATGGCAAATCCTCGGATATCACGCTCGGCATCAGCTGCTCCCCGTTCACCTGCTACGGTAGAGAAGCGGACAAATACTTCTGTTTCCTTGCCTATTTGCGAGAAGATGGCTGCCCGTGTGTAGGACGTGATATCGTGGGTTACAGTAAATTTACCGAAAGCTCCCGACCCTTTGGCATGCATGCGGCGTTCGGGGATTACTTCACGGTCAAAATGAGCTAGCTTTTCAAGGAACCATACATCTTGTAAAAGCATCGGACCTCGGCGTCCTGCGGTTGCTACGTTCTGGTTGTCGGCAACGGGTGCTCCAGAAGCACTTGTCAGTTTCTTTTTTTCCATACAATGTCAGGTTTATAGTTAGTAATTAGGGGATATTCCAATAAAAGGTCCAACTGTGCTTTGTCTTTTTCTGTCAGCAGACCGTTTCGCGATTTCAGGAAAGGAATAGGAGCCTTGGTTGCTATGCCAAGTGCCTGTTTCATGCGTAAATACATACTTCCGGTTCTAATTTTATAAGTTGTGAAAAGAAGCGTACGCTCGGCGTACACTGACTGTTGTATCTGTCGGCTGAAATCCTTCCAGCATTTGTGTGGATGTTGACCAATGACAAACCAGCCGCATGTCCAACATCCGGTGATAAGGTAGTCGTATTCCCGCAATTTTTCAAGCTTGGCATCAGATATGGAACAGAGGCTAACACTCAACCCTTTTGACCAAAGATACATGGTTATCTCGCGGGCATAGGCAGCAGTCTTCCCTCTATGACTATAATAGAGAATTATGGCTTTCTTGTTGATAGTTGTTGAACCGTTTGTATTTCTCATCTTGCTGATTATTGTTTGAACAAATATAGAGACAAGCTAAATATTGCATTATATTTGTAACATTCATTTTTTCGATGAACCTTATAGACAAAAACGATTAATACATGGAATTACGTCAACTGAAGTATTTTAAGGAAGCTTGTGAGCGGCAGAACTTCTCTGAAGCTGCCCGTGTGCTTCATATCTCTCAAAGCACACTTTCACAGCAAATCAAACAACTGGAAGATGAGTTGGACATTCTTCTTTTTGACCGTATTGGTAAACGGATTGTGCCAACCGAAGCCGGTCGGGCCTTTTTGCCTTATGCTGCCCGTGCGCTTCATGATGCGGACGATGGTAGGCAGATTATTCGTGATTTGCAGGGTATAGAGGCTGGAGTATTGCATATTGGCGTGACTTATAGCATGAGCCCTTTACTGGTGGCTGCCTTGGAGCTTTTTTCCAAAGCTCATCCTAAAATTCAGGTGAAGGTTACTTTTGCCACTTCCGAAGAATTATTAAAGCAACTGGATGGGACAGGGCCGGACTTTGTGCTTTCTTTTATGCCTGAAGGTGTTACAGGCGAATTTGAAACCTTGCCTCTTTTCTCTTCTCGGCTTAACTTCATTGTACATAAGTCACATCCGTTGGCTGGGCTTTCATCCATCACCTTGAAGCGTCTTTCCCAAGTGCCGCTGATATTGCCGGCTGCAGGTTTTGCTACGCGAAAGAAAATAGAAGAGTTGTGTGCAAGCCATCAGTTAACCCTGTCTATTGGGGTGGAATTGGACGATGTGCACACCATTATACATGCATTAAAAGGAGGAAGATGGGGGACAATATTGACGCAAGCGGCCGTGAAAGGCGAACAGGAACTGGTGCAAGTGCCTATTTTGTGTAATGACCATTTGACTTCACATGGCTTTTTGTTTTGGCCTCAGGGCGTTTATCGTAAAAAGTCGGCCATAGCCTTCGTGGATTTCTTGCTGAAAATTGTAGGAAAACGATAACAGCAGGATTGTATTGCTAGAAAAAAGAGAGAGGATACGTCTTATAAAACGTATCCTCTCTAAATTTTATAATAAACTGGTTATATTAGAGTTTCGGACCAGCAGCTACCAGAGCCTTACCTGCTTCGTTGCCAGTGAACTTAGCGAAGTTTTTGATGAAGCGGCCAGCCAGGTCTTTAGCTTTCTCTTCCCACTGACATGCGCATTCGTAAGTGTCGCGAGGATCGAGGATCTTCGGATCTACGCCCGGCAATTCGGTAGGAACAACGAAATCGAAGAAAGGAATAACCTTTGTAGGAGCCTTGTCGATAGAACCGTCCAGGATAGCGTCGATAATACCACGAGTATCGCGGATAGAGATACGCTTGCCAGTACCGTTCCAACCAGTGTTAACCAAGTAAGCCTTAGCACCTACTTTTTCCATCTTCTTAACCAGCTCTTCTGCATATTTAGTCGGGTGCAAGCTTAGGAAGGCTGCACCGAAGCAAGCAGAGAATGTCGGAGTCGGTTCAGTGATACCACGTTCTGTTCCGGCCAATTTTGCGGTGAAACCAGACAGGAAGTAATATTGAGCCTGCTCAGGATTCAGGATAGATACAGGAGGCAATACACCGAAGGCATCAGCTGACAGGAAGATTACCTGGTGAGCGTGAGGACCTTTAGAAACCGGCTTAACGATGTTTTCAATGTGGTAGATAGGATAAGAAACACGAGTGTTCTCAGTTACGCTCTTATCAGCGAAGTCAATCTTACCGTTAGCATCAACAGTTACGTTCTCCAGCAGAGCGTCGCGCTTGATAGCAGCGTAGATATCGGGTTCGCTTTCCTTATCCAGGTTGATAACCTTAGCATAGCAACCACCTTCGTAGTTAAATACGCCTTCGTCGTCCCATCCGTGCTCGTCGTCACCAATCAGTTTACGTTTCGGGTCGGTAGACAAAGTAGTCTTACCAGTACCAGACAGACCGAAGAAGATAGCAGTGTCAGTGCCTTCCATGTTAGTGTTGGCAGAGCAGTGCATAGAAGCGATACCACGCAGCGGGTTCAGGTAGTTCATGATAGAGAAGATACCCTTCTTCATTTCACCACCGTACCAAGTGTTCAGGATAACTTGTTCGTTGGTCTTCAGGTTGAATACAGTAGCTGTTTCAGAGTTCAGACCCAGTTCCTTGTAGTTGTCAACCTTAGCCTTGGCAGCGTTGAATGATACGAAATCAGGTTCGCCGTAGTTAGCCAGTTCTTCTTCTGTCGGACGGATGAACATGTTCTTTACGAAGTGAGCCTGCCAAGCAACTTCCATGATGAAACGTACTTTCAGACGAGTTGCAGGGTTAGCACCACAGAATGTATCCATAACGAACAGACGTTTGCCGCTCAATTCTTTTACAGCTTTAGCCTTCAGGTCAGCCCAAGCTTCTTCAGAGCAAGGCTTGTTGTCGTTCTTGTATTCGTCAGAAGTCCACCATACAGTGTTTTCGCTGGCTTCATTCTTAACGAAGAATTTATCTTTAGGAGAACGTCCGGTATAGATACCAGTCATTACGTTCACAGCACCCAGTTCTGTTACCTGGCCCTTCTCATAGCCTTCGAGGCTTGATTTGGTCTCTTCTTCGAACAATACTTCATAAGACGGGTTGTGGAGAATCTCCTTTACGTCTTGAATACCGTACTTGCTTAAATCTAAATTTGCCATTTTCGTTTAAAAATTTAATTTAGTATGTTGGTTTAAACTCTCTTTTTTACCTTGGTCACTTCTTTTGAAAACTGACTTGGAAAAGCAAGGTAAATGGGGCTCTCCCAAACAGACCCTTGTTTTTCCGCCTACAAAAGTACGACTTTCTTTGAAAAGAGAAACGCTATTAGAGAAATTTTTCCCTAATTAGAAACCTTTTATATAAACCTTAACAATATCTGCTAACTGAATGTTGCAAAACGAATAAAGTTTTTAGCTAAAGAGGCCTCTTTGATAAGATTATGTGGATTGATAGTAGGAATTTGGGCCGCTTTTTACAAGGTGTGCCGTCACTGGCGTTTTATTGTTAGAGGCGGGCGACAGGGAATGATATTTTGAAAGTAATAATATAATTTCGTTCAAACATCTGTTTTATAAGAAAAGCTCTATCTTTGCATAAATGAACCGACCGCTCTCTGTTTCGGAAACGGGCGGAAGGAAGAAAAGTAAATCCTATGAAAGTAATTAATTTTGCAGAGACAAACTCGGTCATCAACCAGTATGTGGCCGAAATCCGTGATGTAAACGTACAGGGCGACAGGATGCGTTTCCGTCGCAACATTGAGCGTATCGGTGAGCTGATGGCGTATGAGATGAGCAAAGAGCTCACTCACTCCGTGAAAAAGGTTCAGACTCCGCTGGGAGTGGCAGAAGTCAGTACGCCCGACGACGATGTGGTGATTGCAACTGTTTTCCGCGCCGGATTGCCGTTGCATCAGGGATTCCTGAATGTGTTCGACCATGCCGGCAATGCTTTTGTATCGGCCTATCGGTATTATAAGGATGAGGCTCACCACGATGTGGATGTGCACATCGAATATATAGCTACGCCTGATTTGTCGCAGAAGACTGTCATGCTGGTCGACCCGATGCTGGCTACCGGCGAGAGCATGGAACTGGCTTTTAAGGCCTTCTTGACAAAGGGTAAGCCGGGACGGTTGCTCATTGCCTGTGTCATAGCAAGTAGGAGAGGAGTGGAGCATCTGAAAGAACTCTTCCCCGACGATGATGTGACATTGTGGTGCGGAGCCATTGACCCTGAGTTGGACGAACATAAATATATTGTCCCTGGTCTGGGCGATGCCGGTGATTTGGCATACGGTGACAAGCTGTAGTCTGCGTTAGTTGGAATATTGATATTAATAGCTATTGCTATTTGTATATTCCCAAAATGCGGGTAGTGCGTGGTGAACGGATCTTATTATTTCTTTAATCCGTCTCATCCGCACTACCCGCATTTTGATGTATTGTAGCCTATACAATTTTCTTCCGTTGGGAAATAATCAACGCTTAATCGTTCCTTGCAATTCCTCCAGCGTCAGTTTGCCGTTGAGCATGATGATGGTGAACTCCTGTGGTTCGTCGGCCAGCAGGATGTATTGGTTCTCTTCCTTCCCTTCCTTGGTGTAGATGGTGACATGCTCGCCCTCTTCCTTGATACGCATCAGCACCTCGTAGCCGTCGGTCTTGATGCGGGCAGCTTCCTTGCGTATTTCGGGTATGACCGTCTTGTCCTCGCACGAGAGGATTTGCAGGCCGCTGATTTTGCTGCCTATGTTGTTCAGGTTGATGCTGCCGTTGTTGTAGCCGTTCATCATGCTGAACATTTTCTTGGATATGTAGACCGTGGTCACCCCTTTGCGGTCGGCAAACTTTTCGAATATATCCTCCTGTGCCCACAGTGCACTGCCCATCAGCAGGGCCGTTATCAGTGTCAATATCAGTCTTTTCATTTTCTGTTCTATTCTTTATTATTCAAGTTCTGGATTTAATATGCCTTTGGAAGTTATAGAAGTTATTGCTTCGCTGGAAGTTAAAGCCGATAGTGCCATAAAGAGGAAACTCCAATAACACAAGTCCATTGGCTTTTAACTCCCAAGCCCGACCCGGCGGGCGATAACTCCTTCTAACTCCCTTTAACTTCTTCCTGTTTTATTGTTTCTTGCCTGCTGGCGTCGTAATGTTTTCCAGTGTCTGCTGTACTTTGAGCGTTGTCTTTTCCGCTTTGGCCATCTGGGCTTCGCCCTTTTGCAGGGCGGCGACAAAGAGTTGCAGGGCGCGTTGCGTTTCCTGATAGGCCAAGGCTGGATTGGTGAACGTGTCGTGCTGTTTCGGTTCGGACTTTTGCAGGTAGATGCCCATGCCGGCAGCTATCAGCAGACTGGCGGCAATGCCGATGCTCCAGCGACGGATGGACGGACGCAGCCAAGGACGCCGGCGTTGGTTTTCCTGCTGCCACCTTCCGATGCTGGCCGATAACCGCTCTTCCAATCCCTCGGGCAGGTCGACAGGTTGCTGTGCCAGGCCGGTGTAGAGCAGGAAGACGTCTTTGTCCGCCTGTAGTTCTTCAGGTACCTCTTCTTGTTGGAAGAAGCCTTTCAGCTGCCTTTCCTCTTCCAGGGTAGTCTCTCCCCGGTAATACTTGTCCAATAGTTCAGCAATGCGTTTTGTTTCCATTCTTTCTTCCTGTTATGCGGTTGAATTTTTCTCTTATCTTCTTGCGTGCTCTCGACAGGGTGACGCGGATGTTGACGGGTGTCAGCCCGGTGGCCTGTTCTATTTCTTTAAACGAGCATTCGTTGACGTCGCGCAGCCAGAGCACTCTTTTTTGCAGGCTGGGCAGATGGCCTATCAGTAGTTTCAGCCGGGCCTGCTCGTCATGTGCCTCAGCCAGCTGTTCGGGGTTGTCGCCCGAGCTGAGGTCGAAATGTTCGGGCAAGGGCTCTTCCGACTGATAGTGCCGGGTTTGCATCAGGTTGAAGCAGAGGTTGCGCACCAGCGTGATGCAGTAGGCGCCGACATTTGTCCTGATTTCGAGTTCGTTCCGCTTGTTCCACAGTTTCAGGTAGGCTTCCTGCACCATGTCTTCCGCGTCTTGCTCATTGCCCAGCAGGGCATAGGCTGCTCGGTACATACTGGCATGCAGGGGCAGGAATTTCTCTCTGAACTCGTCTGCCTCAATCATGCTTCTTTTCCGTTTCCTGTTTCACCAATATTTCAATGTCGCTTTCCTTAAAGTCGCCGGTAAACTGTATGAGGGCGCAGTCCTCGGGGCCACTGCATACGAACAGCACCTCCTTTATCGTGGTACCCTCTTCTCGAATCAGTATCTTCACCTTTTCGTTTTCGTCGTTGACGCGCATCAGCTCCTCGTATCCGTCGGTGTTCAGTTCGTTGACGCGCTTCATGAAGCGTCGTTTCACGTTGTCGCTGCACTTCTCCAGGTCGAGCACTTTCATGGAGTTGATTTTCTTGGCCAGGTCGGCACCTGCGTCGCCCTTGTCCTCGTCGTCGTCCATGAACATCCGTCCCATTTTCATCAGTAGGCTGGGAATGGATACGTAGTCGGCATTCTCGGCATCTTTGAATTCGGCAAAGAGTTGTTTTGCGTTGACGGCCCACGACAGTTGGATGGCCAGAAGCATGAGGGCTGTACATATTAGTTTCTTCATCATGGTTTCTTGAATTAATGTTTGTACTAAAGTTGTCGTTTGTCTCTATGTTTGAGTGCGCATTCATTTAGTAGACAAGTGAGGACCGCCGTTTGTTACAAAGAAAAACAAAAAAAGATGAGAGTTTCCCCTCATCTTTTTGATTATTGCGGATATTTCCTCTTCGTTTCCTTGTCAACTCGTCCCCTCGTCAACTATCATTTCGCCCAGAACAGCTTGGTGTAATACGTATCCTCGTCCTGCACTTCCTTGTAGTAAGGGTTGTAGTTCATTTCGGTGGTCGGGTAGCGCCAGCGGTTGGGCACGTTGGCTATTGTTCCGTTCACTTCGGGGAAGTTGAGACCCGACGGATAGCCCGTGCGGCGGATGTCGCTCCACGCTTCGCGGCTTTGCAGGATGCCCTCGTGCAACCACTTCTGGGTGATGATGGCGTCGTGCTTGTCCACGTAGTCGGGGCTGTTCCAGCGAGCTTCGGCAAAGGCGGCCACCTCGTCGGCCGTGGGTGCCTCGTACTGGCGGGCATTCTCGCCAGTGCTCACGGAGTCGTAGTAATAGTAGAGGTTGACGGACTGGGTGACGGCCGTCAGGAACTCTTCCTTGGCACGTGCCTCGTCGGCTGCCACTCCGTAACCCATCAGGTAAGCCTCGGCCTTGAGGAAGTGGACTTCGGGCGAAGCCATGATGAGCATGTCGAACTTGTCGTTCTGCCAGAAGAAACCGTTCTGCGTGATTTGCGAGAAGCCGGTGTTGCCGAATTCGTCCTGAGCTTGCGAGTTGTAGTACTCAGTCACCTCGTCGCTCACGGTGAGGTCGGTGCCCAGGTAGCGTTGCTCGTCGGTCTGCTGGGTGTTGCGGTTGACAATCTTCACCGGGTTGTAGAGCAGCAGCAGGCGTGGGTCGTCCTCGCCCTTCACGTAGGTGCCGCTCAGCGGGTCGTTGCTTTCCATGTCGTAGTTGCCGTGACTCAGCATGCGGTCGATGATGGCGCCCGATGCTTGTCGGTTGGTCACCCAGTCGCCCAGTCCGCTGCCGGCTGTGAAGTTCAGCTGGCCCGACTTCTGGTTGACGATGTAGATGTTGTTGGCCTGTTCGTCCACCATGGGGTATTGCGAAGGATTCTCCAGCATTTCCTTGATGGCGGCGCGTCCTTCTTCCTGCAAGGCGCCTTGGGTGGCTACCCTGACGGCCAGGCGCAGGCGCAGCGAGTTGGCGTAGCGCACCCACTTGTCGATGTCGCCGTTGTTGATGAAGTCTTGCGTATTGAAGTTGCGCGGTATGCTGACTTCGGGCAGGCGCAGGGCGGCCTCCTTCAGTTCTTCCATGAGGGTCTTGTAGATGTCTTCGGCCTTGTCATAGTGGGCATACGAACCGCTGACGTCGTTGGTGATGGGCAGCATGCAGGCCTCCTTGAAAGGCATGTCGCCGAAGATGTCCACCGTGGCGGCAAAGAAGTCGTAGAGGTGTATCTTGGCTGCCAGCATGAAAGCTTCGTTCTGTGCCTGCACGCCTGCCGCCTCGTCGTTGTAGAGCGACTCCATCTTGCGATACTGGGTCAGGGCCGAGTAGAGGTTGTCCCACTGGCTGTCGATGTAGGGCGGATAGCCGGGGCTGTACATCGAACTGCTGTTGACGTAGCCGAAGGTCTGGGCATACTTGCCCACAAACTGCGAGTCAAAGCCGAAGTAGCGGTTGTACTCGTAGCACGAATAGTCTTTCACTTTCTGGAAAACCCCCGTCATCAGGCGGTCGATGCTCACCTCGTTCACTTTGGACGGGTCTTCATATTTGCTGTCGAAGTCGTATTCCGAACAGGCGCCAAGGCTGAGCAGTGCGCCTATGGCCAGTGTTGCTGATATCTTTTTCATGATGTTCTTCTATTTTACTCAAGTTTCGGTTTTACCGAAACTTGAAGGAGTTAAAGGAGTTAGAAGAAGTTATCGCCCACCCCTGGGGGGCTGAGGAGTTAAAGGCCAATAGACTGTGCCACCGGAGTTTCCTCTTTATGCCACTATCGGCTTTAACTTCTAACTGAGCAAAGCGAAGTGATAACTTCTGTAACTTCTTAACTTCCAAATTTATATTAAATCCGAAACTTAAATATTTTATTCTTTCCTTGGTCGCCACTTCGATGCGGCTGTCTCCGTACTTTAGCCGGCTCAAGGTGGCAGTTTGTCTATTGTTAAAAGGCTTATACACTCTGTCTATAAGGCTTATAGTGCATGTCTATAAGGCTTATAATGTATGCCTATAAGGCTTATATTGTATCTTAATCTACGGATTTATCCAGTCTAAGGTGCCGGCTTTCAGCTCCTTATCCCAGGTTTCATGCCTGCTGCGCCTGCTTAGAAGCTGGCTCTGATGGAGAATCCGAAGCTGCGGGTGGCGGCGGTAGAGTTTCCGACAATGGCCTGGTTGGCCCACGAGGTACCTACCGACGACTCGGCGTCGTAGTTCTTGAGCGCCTTGTAGAAGTAGAACAGGTTTCGGCCGTAGACCGACACGCTGAGGCTGTTCATGCCCAGCTTGGACGCCAGGTTCTGCGGGAAGTTGTAGCCTATGGTCAGTTCGCGCAGCTTCACGTAGCTGTTGTCGTAGACGGAGTGCATGTAGGTCAGCTGTTCGCTCTCCGTTCCCCAGTTGTAGGTGCGGTTGTAGTAGTAGCCTGCGGGGATGATGCGCGTGTTTTGCTTACCGGTCGAAGCTACTACGCCGGGCAGGATGACGCCGTCGTGATAGATGAATTCACCGTTGGGGCCTGCCGTGGTCGAAGGGTCTACCTGTACCGGTACGCCACTGGCATTGTTGTTGCCCGGATAGTAGTAGGACAGACCGCCGCTTTCCGTGTCGCGGTACTTCAGGGACTCGGGTGTCAGTCCGAGGGCGGTGGCATACTGGTTCATTTCGTTGATGACGTCGCCGCCAATGCGGAAGTCGATGCTGAAGTCCAGGAAGACGCCCTTGTAGGAGAATGAGTTGAACAGTCCGCCCACGCCGTCGGGGTTGATGTTGCCCACCTTCTGCAGTTCCGTCTGGTTCAGGTAGAGGCCGTCGTCCGACACGAGGTATTCACCGTTTTCGTTCACCTGGGGCACCTGCGTGTAGATGTCGCCCATGGGCTGGCCTTCCACGGCCTGTATCTTGACGCCGCTGCCACCCAGGTTGGATATTTCCAGATAGGGCACGCCCTCGGCCAGTTTCACCACCTTGTTCTTGTATACGCCGTAGGTGGCAGTCAGGTCCCAACGGAAGTTACGTGTCAGCACGGGCGTGGCGCTGATGGCTACGTCCCAGCCTTGGTTGGCCACCTCGCCCACGTTCATCAGCATGTACTTCACGCCCGATGTGGACGGTTGAGGAGTGGATAGTATCTGGTCTTTTACGCGGTTGTTGTAGTAGGATACGTCGAAGCCGAAGCGGTTGTTGAAGAACTTGCTCTCCAGACCGATTTCGTATTCATACTTCTGCTCGGGCTTGATGTTGGCGTTGCCCAGCGAGGTGGGCACGTAGTTCCAGGTGAAGTCGTTGTCCGAACCCTGCTCGTAGACGATGTTGGCGGCGTAGGCCTCGGGCGAGTTACCCACCACGCCGTAGGAGAGGCGCAGCTTGCCGTAGTTCCACCAGCGCGGCATGCGGAAGGCATCGGTGAAGATGAAGCTCAGGTTGGCCGAGGGGTAGAAGAAACTCTGGTCCTTCAACGTGGACGAGCGTTCCTGTCGTCCGGTCAGTTCCAGGAACAGGAAGTTGTCCCATCCCAGGCTCAGGGTTCCCATATAGCCGGTCTTCAGCAGTTCCATGCGTTGCAGGGTGCTGCTGGCGGTGTAGCGGCTGGCGTTCAGGTCAAACCAGTTTTCGGTCGAAAGTCCGCCGTTGGTGCTCACACGCAGGTTGTTCATGTTTTCATAGCGTCCGGTCCATCCCAGGGTGGCGGCTATGTCGAAGCGTCCGATGTTGTGGCTGAAGTTCAGCATCACGTCGCCGTAGACAATGTCATAGCGGCGGTTGATGGCCTGGAAGCTGCCGCTGGGGTCGTAGAGCGAGTTGGGACGTTCGGTTTCGTATTCCAGTGTCTGCTTCACGTCGGTCAGGTCGGTCGACAACTGGGCGCGCAGGCTCAGCCAGTTGGTGATTTGCCAGGTGGGGCGCACCATACCGATGAGGCGGTTCTCCGTCTCGTAGCTGTGGTGGTGATACATGTTCCAGAGCATGTTCGACACGCCGCTCAGGTAGCTGGGGTCGTAGGCCCAGGCCTCTTCGGGTGTCAGGGTGGCGTCGCCGCCAGTAAAGGTGTTGCGGTAGCCCAGGCTGGTGACGTAGGTCTGTTTCAGCAGCGGTATGTCGAGGAACGACGAGAAGCCGTTGCTGAAGCTGCCGTAGAGGCTGAGCGAGTTCTGTGCGCGGTTTTCCACGTTCTGTATGATGTAGTTCAGCGAGTACTCCAGCGTCAGGGGCTTGGCTATCTTGTACGAGCCGGTCAGCTTGAAGTTGTGCTTGGTGAAGCTGCCCACCAGTGCGTTGGGTATCTCGTCCATGAAGGTGTAGGAGAAGCGGTTGCTGGCTTTTTCCGTGCCTTGCGAGATGGCCAGCGTGTAAGTTTGGTTCCAGCCCGTGCGGAACAGCTCGCTCCAGGGATTGTCGGAGGCGGGCAGGTAGGGGCGCATCTTGCCGTCCCAGTAGAGCACCTGGCTGCCGTCGTACTTGGGACCGAAGGCCTGTGTGGTAGAGCGTAGGCTCTTGTACGACTGTCCGTTGATGGTGCGTTGATAGAATCCGCCGGTCTGTTTCTCGTAGTCGCTGTAGGCAGTGTTGTAGGTACCCGGGCCGTAAACGGTCTGCATTTTGGGCAGGTAAGCGGGCAAGTTGGCTGTCACCTGTGCGGTGAAGTCCACGCTGACCTTGCCGGTTTTGGCGCGCTTGCTGGTGATGACCACAGCGCCGTTGGCGGCTTCCGAACCGTAGAGGGCTGTTGCCGAGGCACCTTTCAGCACGCTGATGCTTTCAATATCTTCGGGGTTGATGTCCACCAATCCGTTGGAGCGTATCTGTCCGTCGTTGCCGAATTCGGCAAAGTCCGTACCCTTGCCGGTACCGCCGTTGCGGATGGGCACACCGTCCAGAATGATGATGGGCTGGTTGTTGCCGGTGATGGAGGTCAGGCCGCGCACGTTGATGGATACGGCACCGGCCGAGCCTCCCTGTGTCTGGGTGATGCGGATGCCCGGTGCCTTGCCATACATGGCCGAGGCCAGGTTGGGCGCTCCGGCTTTCACTATCTCGTCGGCATTGATGGTGCTCACGGCATAGCCCAGCTTCTTGGTGTCTTTCTTGATGCCGAGCGCGGTTACCACCACCTCACGCAGTTGTTGCGAGTCTTCGCGCAGCAGGATGCTGAGGAAGGTCTTTCCGCCTTTTCGCAGCTTGATTTCGCGGGTGGCATAGCCCATGTAGGCTATAGACAGGGTGGCGTTGGCAGGTACGGTCAGCGTGAATTGTCCGTCGGCGTCGGCTATCACGCCGTTGTTCGTGCCTTTTTGCACTACGCTGGCACCCGGCAGCGGTTCGCCGGCCATGTCCTTGATGACACCTTTGATGGTTTTCATCTGCTGTTCGAGGCCGTCGTTTATGTTGTCGTCCACATCCACAGAGTCAGGGACGACGTAGATGGCTGCCGATGCCGGCAGCTGGCTGCTTAAGGCCAATATAAATCCTAAGCAACATATTACCAGTCTCTTGTACCGGTAGCGTGCATCATGTTTTTTCATTCTCAATAGCTTCATGTTATAAATAGTTTATATATGATACTTAAATAGCAGCCGTTTGCCAATCACAGGGATGAGGAAAACGACTTTTGACGGATTTCCTATGGATAAGGTTTAAATAGTAGTTGGCTCTCGTCGTGTTTTGAGAATGGTGTGTGGATTCTGATTGCTCGGCTATTCTCTTTGTGTGTAGAATGCCTGCTTTACGCTCTGGAGAGTTGCAATTATTGTGCCACCGGCATCTTCCGCTGCGCTGCTGATTGTATATGACGCTATATATTAGATATTTATATATTCAGGACTTCGGACGGTTCTGTAGACTAAGGCTTGCAGAAAAGTGTGGAATTGTAGATATTTTCTACAATCGGGAAAGGCGGATTCCACAATCGGTTCTTTGATATATGGCGAAATGATGCTTTTTGGGAAAAGTCTGAGGGAGTAAATCTATGCTATGTGTACAAAAAGAAAAGCGTCCAAGAGCAAATATTCGTATTTGTCTTGGACGCCAATGTGTGTTGTATGGCCTATACTCAAGATGTAAAAATTAAAAAGGATTGGCTATCTATAATAACAGGATATAGGATATATTCCTACCGGATAACTGGTTTTATTCTCAATATTTTGTACAAGAACTGGTGTATCTTTGCTGCAGTCGTATACCAGTACATTTCCTTTTGATACAATATCTTCTCCAAATTCATCAGATACTGCTACATATATATACTGTGTTTTAGGGTCAGAAACAACATTACAGTTCAGGTATCTTGCACTAGGTACATCTTTGTTGATTTCTATAAAGTTTTTGTCTACTTTCCAGTCTTTAATAGATATTCTGCTGATATTTAGAGTTCCTGCTGCAAAATATAGATAGTCTCCAGCCAGTGTAACACCTGAGTTGTTGAAGAACTCGGCAGATATATCTACAGGAATGGTCTTTTTCTGAACAATTTCCCATTTATCTATATCTACAAAATAAAGGTAATTTCTGGTAGAACCCTGGCGTCCGCATGTTGCCAGCATAATCTCTCTTTCACCGGTGCGACAAATACCACTGATAAAATCACCGTCAAGATCTATCAGTTTTCTTGTTGCACTGTCTTTATCTTTGCAGAATTCCAATAGTCTGGTTGTTTCCCAGAATCCACCACCACCACAATATGCATAATCACCTATTACAGTCATACCTCTTGTAGAAGCTACAGATTCAATAGTGTTACCCTGATTTCCGAAATGAAAACTATCATGTACTATATACATCTTTCCGGTAGTAGTGTCAAGACGAAACATAGCTTTCGAACTTGAGATAAATACATTTTTCTCATCTACGACAACTACATTGCTCATTGGTGTAGAAAGATAAAGTGTATCTTCTTTCTCCAATGATCCTTCAGGCTTATGAAACTTCAGGTCTTCATATTTGAAAGCTTTCTCTTTTTTCATCGTTACAGCATCTGCAATAACCAAAGAGCCATCTCCCAAAGTACTATACTTGTCACTGTTGTCACTAAAGATATAGAACTTGCCATTGTACATATACATGTCTTGTGCATTATGGCCAAAGTTCGTGCCATTTACTTGACTATATACATTCTCTTCAACAGTTCCATCTGGAGCTATGTATGTAAGAGAACTACATTCAGAACGCACCCCTTGATTAAGTATCATAACACCACCAGGTGAAGCATATCCTCCCAGGGTTTCAGAAGGATTAGCATTTTCCCCGTTATCGGGCATGTCTTTATCGCACGCTGAAAGAATAAACATGCAACATAAAAGAATGATAGAAAAATTGAGGGCTTTCATATCATTTAGTTGTTATTGGCAAAGAAGAATCCTGCCGGAAAGTTAGTATAATTATCAAATTTGTTTTGGGGAGTTGTCCAGTCACCGTTTATGTTGAATTCCCAAATAGAGTTTGTTGTATAGAACGGTCCTACTCCTTTTATTGTATTTACATATAGCATACCTGTAGCAGGGTTTATTCCAAGACCGTTGTATAGTTCTTTGGCATTGCTATCAAGGGAATTGAGGTCGCATAATACTGTTTCGGCTTCAAGTCCAGATTCATCACCCAATTCCGGATTCTCATCAAATTTTAAAGTATATATAGTGGTACCTGATGCATAATAGATATCATTGCCTTTTGTAACAAAAGAAACTCCAGAAGCTCCTAAACTAGGCATAATGCTAATCTGACGAGAAACTATAGTATTGTCTTCCAAAGAATATTTTCCTATGTAATATTTGCCAAAACCAAAAGCCGATAACCATATTTTCCCATCATCAGATTTGCCGATACTATATATTTCTTTGTATGGAGCGCTGTATGGCAAAGTTTTTTTGTTTACAATATCTTCATCTGCTGTTATTTCAAGAAGCTTACTGATATATCCATCAATAATGGTATATACTTTTTTATTCATAACTACAAACTTGCTTTTGGGCGCTCCTTCGCTGCCTTCGATAAACTTCAATTCTTTTGTATTGACATCAAAACGATAGACCCCTTTATTATCTCGAATGTAGACGTGGCTCTCGTCAAGTACTGCTATATGTGTAGGCCAGTCAAGAACTGAAAGTTCACTTTTGCTGAAAGATTTTTCTTTCTTGAGAGTCTTGGCATCAAGAACCACAAGCATTCCGTCATTCTCAAACGTTGTTCCTACGGGATTTTCATCACCATTCTGAGATATAATATAGATTTTTCCATTGTCAAAAGCCATATCCTGACATACATTCCCCAGTTCTGTTCCGTTAACAGCTTTATACGCATCGTCTATTACAAAACCATCCGGTGTAATATACGTTAGTGAACCATTTTCGGTTGTCATATTACCTTCATTTAGAACAAATATGCCCTTTGGGTCATCATAAGCTATAGCTTTAGGGTTCACGAACAGAAACAGTAATTCCTGTTTCCTGATTTCACCGTTAAGACCTTCTACTACTATGATAATAGTATAGGTTATTCCAGATACTGAACTTTCTGCAGGTGCTGTTACAGATATGGAACTATTGTCTTCTGACATGGAAACGGTCCATCCTTCAGGTACATTCTCCCAAGTTACACTTTTAACGTTCTCAGCCTTAAAGCCATAGGTGCGGCTTTCCTGAGGCATCATAATCTGTGTGGATGTCAGATTCAGCGAACTGTCCCATTCCAAAACTAAGTCTCCATACTTTGGTTCGTCATTGTTTGTACATGCTGACAATAGCAATGCAATAAATAGAGCTACTATGCTCAAAATCTTCTTTGTCATAAATTGTAGAATTTAAATAATATTGATCGTCAATGTATCATC
>ULPZ01029019.1_pt1 | contig 47952 bp, 39 predicted proteins | sample 1953991 | NCBI WGS metagenome assembly ULPZ01 (sample SAMEA4835642, study PRJEB28245) | human gut metagenome | biome: gut microbiome; material: fecal sample | place: Denmark | collected 2008
ATATAACGAAAAGAGGATGCATCATTTTGACACACCCTCTTCAATATCCGTTTAATGTCGTTCAGCTTGTTGAGCGCCTCCAGCGGAGTGAGGTTGTTGACGTCGAGATTCAGAATTTCATCGCGTATCTGGCAGAGGACAGGGTCGTCCAGTTGGAAGAAACTGAGCTGCATACCACCGCGTGTGCCGCCTACTTCGGCCAGGGGCTTTCCCGACACGCCTGTCTGACGGTTGTCGGCCTCCAGCTGCTTCAGTATCTCGTTGGCACGCTTCACGATGCTGCGTGGCATACCAGCCATCTTAGCCACATGGATACCAAAGGAATGCTCGCTGCCACCACGCTCCAGTTTGCGCAGGAAGATGACCTTGTTGTCCACCTCCTTCACCGATACGTTGTAGTTCTTGATGCGACCGAAGCTCTTCTCCATCTCGTTCAGCTCGTGGTAGTGGGTGGCAAAGAGGGTACGTGCCTTGGCCTTGGGATGCTCGTGTATGTACTCCACGATGGCCCAGGCTATGGAGATACCGTCGTAGGTAGAGGTACCGCGGCCCAGCTCGTCGAACAGCACCAGGCTGCGCGGCGACAAGTTGTTCAGGATGTCGGCGGCTTCGTTCATCTCTACCATGAAGGTCGACTCGCCCACGGAGATGTTGTCGCTGGCACCTACACGGGTAAATATCTTGTCCACCAGTCCGATGTGCGCACTCTCGGCAGGCACGAAGCAGCCTATCTGCGCCATGAGGGTGATGAGCGCCGTCTGGCGGAGGAGGGCCGACTTACCGGCCATGTTGGGACCGGTGATGATGATAATCTGCTGCGTCTGGCTGTCGAGCATGACGTCGTTGGCAATATATTTTTCGCCAATGGGCAACTGCTTTTCAATGACCGGATGGCGTCCCTGATGGATATCGAGCACATCGTCGTCAGCTATCACCGGACGTATGTAGTTGTTCTCACGCGCCACGTTGGCAAAGGACAGGAGGCAGTCCAGCCGGGCAATCTGGTTGGCATTGGTCTGTATGGCGGGAATGAACTCACTGATGCCCTGCACCAGCTCGGTATAGAGTTGTGTCTCCAGTACCAGTATCTTGTCCTCGGCTCCCAGTATTTTTTCTTCGTATTCCTTCAGTTCCTGCGTGATGTAACGCTCGGCGTTAGCCAACGTCTGCTTGCGTATCCACTCCTGGGGCACCTTGTCCTTGTGGGCATTGCGCACCTCGATGTAATAACCGAAGACGTTGTTGTAGCCAATCTTCAGGCTGGGGATGCCAGTCAGGTCGCTTTCGCGTTGCTGAATCTGCAACAGGTAGTCCTTGCCCGAGTAAGCTATCTGACGCAGCTCATCGAGTTCGGCACTGACGCCGCTCTTGATGACACCGCCCTTGTTGACCAGCAGCGGAGGGTCGTTGTTGATTTCCTTCTCGATGCGGTCGCGCAACAGCTGGCAGAGGTTGAACAGCTCGCCAATGTGGTTCAGACTGGCATTGTCGGACTCGGCACAGGCCTGCTTGATGGGTTCGATGGCCCGCAGGGCTACCTTGAGCGCCACCACCTCGCGGGGCGACACACGACCTACGGCAGCCTTGGAGATGATGCGCTCCAGGTCGCCTATCTGGTGTAGCTGCTCTTCTATCAGTTCTTTGAAGTCGGGATGGCGGAAGAAGTACTCCACTACGTCGAGGCGGTCGTTGATAGGGCGCACGTCCTTCAGCGGAAATACCAGCCAGCGCCTCATCAGGCGCGCTCCCATGGGGCTGATGGTCTTGTCGATGACGTTGAGCAGCGAGCTGCCGCCATCGTTCATGCTGCCCATAAGCTCCAGGCTGCGGATGGTGAACTTGTCGAGACGTACGTACTTGTCTTCCTCGATGCGTGCCAGCGAGGTGATGTGCGACGTCTGCGTGTGCTGCGTCATGATGAGATATTGCAGGATGGCACCCGAGGCGATGATGCCGTTCTTCAGATGCTCCACGCCGAAACCCTTCAGGTTCTTCACCTCAAAGTGCTTGAGCAGCTTCTCGCGGGCAGTGGTTTCGGTAAACACCCAGTCATCCAGCTCGAAAGTAAAGAACTTGTTGCCAAAGTTGCCCTCGAACATGGGGCGCTTGCCGCGCTCGAAGAGTACTTCCTTGGGGCCGAAATTGTTCAGCAGTTTGTCCACGTAGTCGAAGGGACCTTCGGCTGTGAGGAACTCACCGGTAGATATGTCGAGGAAAGCCACGCCACACGAGCCCTTGCCAAAGTGTACAGCCGCCAGAAAGTTGTTCTCGCGGTAATTCAGTACGTTGTCGTTGATGCTGACACCCGGCGTCACAAGCTCGGTAATGCCACGCTTCACCAGCTTCTTGGTCAGCTTGGGGTCTTCCAGTTGGTCACAGATGGCCACGCGCTTACCGGCCCGGATGAGCTTGGGCAGATAAGTGTCGAGGGCATGATGGGGAAAGCCGGCCATTTCGATGGTCTGTCCGGCTTTGCCGTTGTTTCGTTTGGTCAACGTAATACCCAGTATTTCGGAAGCCACAATGGCATCGGTGGAATAGGTTTCATAGAAGTCTCCACAACGGAACAGCATCACAGCATCAGGGTGCTTAGCCTTGAGGTCGAGAAACTGCTTCATCATGGGGGTAAGGACTATATCTTCATGCATACCGGAAATCTATTATTATACAATCTGCAAAGATAAAGCTTTTCCCTAAAACACATGCCGAAAGCATCCGAATCCTTAGTAAGCCTTAACAGCTATTCTCTATAACTTCCGTAACCTGGTCTTAACAATATTGGCAAACTTTCTTCACAAGACATTTACCACTCCGTCATATACCGTCCGTTTCTTTGCACCCGAAAAAACGAACAATAGAGTATAGGCCTACTCTTTTAACATTTCAAAGTAAAACCATTAGGAATAGATTTATGAAAAAATGTTATCGGCAAATAGTAACACCTCTGTACATTGCCACATGCATGTTATGCCTTGCCAATCCTGTCAAGGCTATCCAATCGAAAGATTTAAACCCGACAGAACAGACAACTGCTGATAAAAAGGTTATCTCAGGAACTGTTATAGACAAGAGCCAGACACCCCTAATAGGTGTCACCATTACCCAAGAAGGGACCAACAACGGAACCATAACCGACGCCGACGGCCGATATGAACTGAAACTGACGGAAGGAACCCCCACCCCCGTACTTACCTTTTCGTATATTGGTTACAAGACTATCGAACTTAACGCCCGCCAGGTACCGGAGAAACTGGTCATGGAGGAAGACGCCATCACCGTAGACGAACTGGTAGTAGTAGGTTATGCCGTACAAAAGAAAAAAGACCTTACCGGCTCCACTTCCTCATTAAAAGCAGATGAAACAAGAATGGCTGTAACGACCAGCCTTGACCAAATGATGCAGGGTAATCTGAGCGGTGTAAATATCACCAATGCCTCTGGTATGCCGGGAGGAGCCGTACGCGTCAGTGTACGTGGTGTAGGTTCCATCAACGGCTCCAACGAGCCTCTGTTTGTAATTGACGGAGTACCCGTTTCCAATACAGACAATTCAGGCCTCAACGGCCGTTATGGTGGAAGTGTCCAAAATCCGTTGTCCATGATTAATCCCAGTGACATTGAATCTATTGACGTTTTGAAAGATGCCGCAGCAACCGCTATTTATGGTTCACGTGCTACCAATGGTATTGTTATGGTCACCACCAAACGCGGAAAAAAAGGACAACGCACTACCGTGAACCTGAATGCTTCCTATGGTATCCAATCGTTGCCCAAAACCATTGAAATGTCTGACTCCGAGCTGTATCTCACTGTACGCAACGAAGCCGTAAACAACTATAATACACAAAATAATCTCCAGCCCGGAGACAACTTATATAAGGCAGCTGAAGTCAATCCACGACCGGGCGAACCGGACGTAGACTGGATTGACCTGATTACACACGACCAGGCAACCGTACAAAATTACGAAGTATCTGTATCGAGCGGCAACGAAAAAACACGTTTCTTTTCCTCTGTGGGCTATTTTGACCAGGAAGGTATTATCCTGACAAACCGCTTCCGCCGTTACTCGCTCCGCACAAATATAGACCATGATATTTCGCGATATTTCCAAACCGGAACCTCTATTTCGTTAAGCAAAACCATTAATAACCGCGTTCCTAATGACAATGTAGGCAATGGAATCTTTACACGTTCCATCGAACAACGCCCATTCGACGTACCTTTCAAGGAAGACGGTAGCTACATGATTGGTGGTGTAGACGTGCCTCGTCACAACGGAATACAGGTACTGAACGAACAGGAATCCAAAAACGAATGGTACAGAGTGCTGGCTAATGCCTACCTGAGCATCAAACCGTTTGAAGGACTGGAATACAAACTGAGTCTAAGCGGTGATGTGCGTTACTCTAACGATTACCTCAAGCTGACCAAAAACCATCCTTACGGAAGTCCTAAGGGCGAAATCAGCGACTACCGTTCGCTGAGCCAGAACTATCTGCTTGACAACACGCTGACTTATACCAAATCCATCCACAATCTTAACCTAACAGCATTAGGCGGATACTCCATGCAGGAAATGAGTGACAATTCAAGTTCCATTGTAGGTAAGGATTTCCCTTCTCCCAACTTTGACTATATCAATGCCGCAGGATACATTAAAAGTGCCTCGACTACAGGAGGTTCAAACCGATTGATTTCTACATTCTTCCGACTTAATCTAAGTTATCTGGACCGTTATCTGTTCACCTTCTCGATGCGTGCCGACGGCTCATCCAAATTCGCAGATGGTAACAAATGGGGTACTTTCCCCTCCGCTTCGGGTGCATGGCGCATCAGCAGTGAACCATTCTACCCTAAAAATGCCATTCTGTCCGATCTAAAACTCAGAGTAAGCTGGGGTATGACTGGTAACCAGGAAGGCATAGGCAACTATGACTCACGTTCACTTGCTTCGGGCGGACAAAACTATAACGGGTCGGATGGTATTGCCATCACAACACTTGCCAATCCTGACCTTAGATGGGAAAAATCAGATCAGACCAATGTGGGTATAGATCTAGGATTCCTCAACGGAAAAATAACAGCCGGCATTGACTTCTTCATCAAAAACACGAATGATCTGCTCTACAACAGACCTCTTCATACAACTACCGGTTTCTCATCTATCACACAAAATATCGGAAGCATGAGAAACACAGGTATTGAATTCAGCCTGGAGAGCCACAACATCCGACAGGACAACTTCAGCTGGGACACACAATTCAACATCTCGTCCATCAAGAATGAACTGACATCACTGATAGACGAAAAGCCAATCCCTGTAGGTAACCATGTATTACAGGTAGGAGAAGCCATTGGAACCTTCTATATGTACCAGATGGAAGGTATTTACCAAAAAGACAGTGAAGTACCCGAACCCTTGTACAAAAAAGGCGTAAGAGCCGGCGACATCAAATATACCGATGTCAATAACGACGGTGACTTGTCACCCGAAGATAAGGTAATCGTAGGCAAGCCCCTTCCCGATTTCTACGGAGGATTGACTAACCGGTTCACATTCAAAAACTTCGACCTTACCATCTTCAATACATTTTCTGTAGGCAACGATGTATATTCCTCCGGAATGAGCGGCATCGATGCCGTGGGACACTACAATTACGGCATACGCAAAGAAGTAGCCTTGAACCGCTGGCAAGGTGAAGGCACCAGCAACAGCATTCCACGTGCCATGATAAGCACACACAATACGCAAGCATCCACTTACCTGCTCCACGACGGTTCGTACTTCAAATTTAAAGACGTGACACTGGGATATACCTTACCTGTCTATCTGACACAAAAGTGGGGTATCAGTAATTTAAGGATTTATGCTTCAGCACAGAATCTGTGGACAATCAGTTCTTATCCCGGATATGACCCAGAAGTCAGCTATTCGGTAAGCGACTCCAAAACCATGGGAGAAGATGCCATGACCGTACCACAATTACGCACCTTTGTCTTTGGTCTGAACGTAACTTTCTAATCAAAACCAATAACGATTAATAAAAACAAACATATGAAATCCAAATTATATCATTTTGCACTGGCTGCCTGCCTTTCATTCAGCAGTATTTCCTGTTCCTGGCTAGAACTTGAACCCGGTACAGCCATTTCACCCGACATCCTGGGACAAGGAGAAATAGAGCAACTTCTCACTGGCACCTACCGTTCCTTACAAAATAATCCGGGAAGAGATACGTGGGTATTGTTTGACATGCGAGGAGAAAATCTTATCAACACCTATCTGAGTGGTTCGAACGATTTCGTTAACAATGAAATTCCCTCAAATAACGGTACATTACTCACCATGTGGAGAGGTTACTATAAAGCCATATACAACGCCAATGTGACCCTGAGTACACTTGCCAAACTGGAACAAACAGAGGAGAACCTGTATATTGAAGCACAGGCACGTTTCCTGCGTGCCTATGCCTACTACTGCCTTGCCACACGTTGGGACGGAGTGCCTATCATCAAGGAAAACACCCTTGAACAGGTAAAAAGAGACAAACAACAAGCCGTTTTTGAGTTCATCAAAGAGGAATTGAATGCCTGCATAACAGGCGGAAACCTAAAAACATTTGCGGAAACCAGCAACGCCCCCTATTATGTAAGCCTAGAAGCCGCTCAAGCATTAATGGCACGACTGGCACTGACAATGGGCGACAAAACAACCGCAACCCGTCTGGCCGAAGCCCTAATCGAAAATCCCTCATTCCAATTGAGCGAAAATTACGATAATATCTTCAACACAACTTCCAACAGCGAAGTCATCTTCAGCTTCAGAAACAGTACCAGCGAAAGTGCACAAAACCTATATGCACTGTTTACCACTTACGATTCGCCCATGAAAGGCAGCTGGTTCCTGTGTCCCTCGCCCGAGTCGGAAAAAATGTTTGACGACCCTGCTGACACGCGCAAGGCTACTTGCATTACACATCTTCAAAGTACAAGTACCGACTACATCATCATGAATAAGTTCAGAGACTACACACCGCTCATAGTAAGCCGTATAGCCGAGATGTATCTAATCAGTGCCGAAGCACAGGGTATGGCAGGACTGGACAGACTAAACGAACTGCGACAATACCGGGGGCTACAGCCTTTAACAAACATCACATCCGATAGTGAATACGAAAAAGCCGTGGCACTGGAAAGACGAAAAGAACTTTACTGCGAAGGCTTCCTCTTCTTCGACCTTATCCGCACAAATAAGGTAGCTGAAGAAGTAAGTTCCATGGAAGGAAAAAATAACTATTACCTTCCCTTACCAGAATCGGAAGTACAGTACAATCCTAATCTGAACGAATATAATGACTAACAAACATATCATGCTAGGATAGCAGATAAACAGATGAAAAAGGCTCGGAGAAAAAATCCCCGAAGCCTTTTTTCAGCAGTCACACGTTATCACCAATACATTGACCTATCAATAAACGATACATTAATTAATTTCCAAATAAGAATCAACCAATGAAAATACAAACAATCGTCCTGTTTACAATACTATGGGCTAGTCTATCAAATGCCAATGGACAGGAAATATCAAGCAAAAGATTCGATCCACAAACTCCTATTGCCTATCCGAAACAACCAAACAACATTCTGAACGAAAGCCGAAGCCCACTACGCCTGCCACAGGTAGACAATTACAAGATACTGAAATGCGACTTCCATATGCACACGGTATTTTCAGATGGTACGGTATGGCCTACCACCCGCGTAGAAGAAGCATTCCGCGAAGGACTGGATGCAATATCCATCACCGAACATCTTGAATTCCACCATTTGCATGCACCCGACGTGAATGCTACCAATCTGAACAGAGAATACGAAATAGCCCGACAGACTGCCGAACGTCTGGGGATGATCCTCATACCGGGTGCGGAAGTTACACGTGAAGTTCCTGCCGGACACTTCAATATTCTCTTTGTCAAAGATGCCAACCTGCTTGAGCAGTTCATCAACTACGAGAACCACTACGACCCCTCCAATCTGACCGAAACCTTGGAGGCTGCCAAAACACAAGGATGCTTCATCTTTTGGAACCACCCTTCGTACAAACATCCCAGAAACGAAGCCGAATGGTACAACATACACGAAACACTATACCGCAAAGGACTAATCAACGGTATAGAAGTGGCCAACTCTAACATGTATATTCCCTTGGTACAACAATGGGCTGAAGAAAAACAGCTAACTATGTTTTCGAATAGCGACTACCACAATAGCATATGCATGCCTACCGGATGTTACCGTCCCATGACACTGGTTTTTGCCAAAGAAAGATCGCAGGAAGGCATCCGTGAAGCACTTGACAACCGACGCACTGTTGCCTTTGCTCAAAACTATTTGTACGGAGCCGAAGAACTGATAGAACCACTTTTTACAAATTCCCTTGAAACACGCCTATTGAGCACGACCGATAAGGAAACCATTGTAGAAATAACCAACACGACAGGACTTAATTTTGATTTGGAACTGATAACCAACGAGATTTACCGACCTGCTACCCCCCACTTTATTCTCTTTGGAGGGAAAACCACCACAATTGTACTGAAAAATAAAACCACGGAAAAAAAGAAGTCCTTGCCCAGACAGATAAATGTGAAAGTAAATAACTTTGTTCCTGCTGCTGGTAAAGTTCTTGAAAGCAGCATCGCATTTTAATAAAAAACGGTACCACTCATGAAAAAACATCTTTTACTAGCAACTTTATTCTATTGCTTTACAAATGGTTATATAAATGCTACAAGCGTACAAGACACACCGGTTCTGAAAGAGAAACAGGGATGGAACATTGATTCCATTGCTTCAGGAATTATCAGATATCACTACACCGGATACTACGAACCCATGGAAGCTTTTCAGAATGTAAACGTACTTGAAGTAGATTTAAATCGAAAAGAAAATAGCATAAAACTGATTTTCGAAGAAAAAGAAGACTCTCTTTCGGCTGTGGGTCAACGCTACAAAGCTTTTGCCGGTATCAATGGAACATATGAACCGGATGCATCCTATGTAAAGATAAACGGCAGGTTTGTCACACGTAACAAATTGGAAAAAGAACATCTAAGATATTGGAAACACGAAGGAGCCTTGTTCTACAACCCCCAGACCCAAAAAGCGGAAATACACTTTGCCTCCGACAAGGAATACGAAAAGAGTCAAATGCCAAACATTCTTTCGGGTGCACCCATACTGATTGACAATTATAACCCAGTTGGATTATGGTTTACCGGCAATACAGATAGCTTATGTCTGGATTCACTACCCTATGAGGACTACCGCCGACACCAAGGTGTACGTCATCCCCGAACCGCCGTTGCACTGACAAGGGAAAACAAATTATTGCTCATTACCGTAGATGGCCGCGAAAGAAGGGCACAAGGTATGTCAGCCGCCGAACTCACCCATTTTCTGCGTCGGTATTTTGACCCTCAGGCCGCTCTCAATATCGACGGAGGAGGATCAACCACCATGTGGATACAGAATCCAGGAAATGGAAACAGTCCAGTTGTAAACTTTCCAACCGACAACAAGCGGTTCGACCATTACGGACAACGTCTGGTCACTTCGTTTATTCTTATCACGCAAGAAAACATCCCCCAATAATATATATTTATGCAAACAAATATGTAAAGCCTCTAAAGCTTGTTATAAAACCACCGTTTTCGCACACAAAATTTGCAACTTACCCCAAACTCCGTATCTTTGCAATGTGTTTTTCATAGTATTAGATTTAAGGTTAACAAAGGTTGGGGTACAGCGGTACTCCTTTTTTTATACCCATAACCCAACAAACGCTATCAATCCATAGATAAACAACATAAACTGTCATGAACAAGAAACTGTTTTTCAGCGCTTGCCTACTTCTGTTGGCAGCCATCACTCCTTTAAAAGCACAAACCGAGGCCGACTCGCTGGCTATCGTATCGGCACAATGGGAAACCACTTCCCCCCGGAAAGGCATCGTACAGAAGTGTGCCGCCATCCCTTTGCTGTTCGACGGACCTCAGTACATTTCCCTCATCGAGATAGACCCACGCCAAGCTCGTGTAGAAGCCGGCATAGCCATAGCTGACTCCATGACCCAGACCAGCCGCATAGCCAAGGCACACAATGCCATAGCCGCTATCAACGGCTCTTACTTCGACATGAAGCGCGGAAACTCCGTCTGCTACCTGCAAGCAGGAGAAATGGTGGTAGATACCACCACAGCCAGCGAATTCAAGCTACGGGTAACCGGGGCCATCCGCGTGCACAAGGGCAAACTGGAGATACTGCCCTGGAGCAAACCAGTGGAGAAAAACTATAAGAGCCGAAAAGGCACCGTGCTAGCATCAGGACCGCTAATGCTGAAAGACGGGCAGACGTGCGACTGGAGTGCATGCGGACAAAACTTCATCAAGACACAACACCCGCGCAGTGCCGTAGTCACCACCCGCGACGGCAAAGTCTGGCTGCTGACTGTTGACGGCCGTGCACCGCAACATGCGCAGGGCATGAGTATTCCACAGCTGGCCTACCTCATCAGACTGCTGGGAGGCTCGGACGCACTGAATCTGGATGGCGGCGGCTCCACCACCTTGTGGCACGCCGGCCAAGTGGTGAACCACCCCAGCGACAACAAGCAGTTTGACCACGAAGGCGAACGCCGCGTACCCAATATCGTCTACTTTACACCCAAGAAATAGTAAACAAAACTATAAACCCTCTAAAACATGTTATAAAACACCTATTTTTATTTGCAAAGTTTGCAACTCACCCAAAACTCCGTACCTTTGCAGTGTGTTTTTCATAGTATTAGATTTAAGGTTAACAAAGGTTGGAGTACAGCGGTACTCCTTTTTTTATACCCATACCCAAAGAAGGAAACAGGCAGATATTGCAGCACCGAATCACAAATACACACACAATAAAAATATTCTCAAACCGAACTGACCGTTTAACTACTCCGTAAATCATCACCCCCCGCTCTGATACCCTATCCAACGAAAGGACAGGACTGAGCCTCTGCATGCAACGAAACCAGCGCAATCTAAAGGCTATCACGACTCTAAAAGAAGCAGAAAATTCTCCAGTCTGAACAGAGCAAACCTATCATTAGCAGCAACAAAAGGCATAGTCTATCCCTTCCGGATGAAAAAAATCGAGGGACAGCGTAACTATTAACCCGCCACAACCGACTAACGAAGAAAAAAGAACAGAAATGACGGATACGAACAAAGAAAAAGAATTCACCGACTTGCTGCTGCAACACCAGTCCATCGTCTACAAGGTATGCCTGCTGTATGCGCAAGACAAGGAAGACCTTGCCGACCTCTATCAGGAAACGGTGTACAACCTGTGGAAGAGCTACGGAGCATTCGAAAACAGAAGCAGCTTCGGCACCTGGGTCTATCGCATCGCACTGAACACCTGCATCACCGATCTGCGCCGCAGGAAGCACCACGAACACGTGCCCTTGCGCCTGACAGACATCGACCTGCCGGACGACGACCCTCAGGACGAAATGCTGAATGCCCTGTACAGCCTCATCCGCCGCCTGAACAAGCTGGACCGCATGTACATCGTCCCCTGGCTGGACGGACAGACCTACGAGGAAATAGCAGAAATCGTAGGTACCAACCGCAATCAGGTGGCCATCAGGCTACACCGCATCAAAGAGAAACTGAAAACCATGTCCAACCTTTAACAATACATCATCATGAATCTGGAAGAAATGCAACAAGCGTGGAAAGAACTCAACGAACGGGTCGCACGCAACGAAATCCTACATCGGGAAGAAGTAAAGAGAATACTGAACACACGCAGGGAAAGCCAATTGGAAAAACTGGTAAGGCAGGAGAAAACAGGACTGCTCGTCATTGTGGCCTTATGTCTGTTCTGTACCTACGCCTGGACAACAATACCCCGCTACAACCTAGCCACCGACCTCACAGCAGCCCTTTTGCTCGTCAGTAGCTTTGTCCTGCAAACTGTCCGACTACGTAAGCTGACTAAAATCAAGCAGGAAGAGAATCTGGAAATGCAAATCAAATACACATTGCGCTACAAAGTCACCTACAACCGTACCTATCTGGTTCTCTACCCGATTATCATCCTGTTTGTCATCCTGCTCCTCGTCAACTTCCACACACTGTTCAATCGCACCCTTATCCTATTGTTGCTGGCAGCCGGCATCATAGCCGACTATTTCATATTCCACTACACGCACGACCGGGTAAAGCAAATGATTGACGCCAACCGCGAACTCAGGCAGATAGAAGAGGAATACGGAGAAAAGAACTAAAGTGAAAAAGAACAATACAGAGGGTGTATACTTATCTTTTAGACGCAGATAGAGCGGATTGTGCGGATTAGGCAATAAAGGAAATCCGCATAACCCGCTCTATCTGCGTCTAAAAAATAGGTTTATTATGGTAAGCCAGTTTTGATACACCCTCCACCCGTTATTGCAGCTTCAGAAAAGGCAGTGTATTGCCACTGGTGGACAGAGGCAATTTACCGTCCCATTTCTCTACCGCCTTCAGCTGAATCAACTCTGGCGTAATGCTTTCCTGCAAGATGCGGTTGGCGTCAGCCTTACCCTTGGCGGCAGCCACCACCTTCTCGGCTTCGGCTATGGCGGCTTTCTTTTCATTCTCCACCTTCAGGGCATTCTGCACGGCCGTATTCTTGGCGTCAATAGCAGCCTGAAGCACATCATTAGGCTTCACGGAAGACTGTATGTTGCTGAAGGTGAATCCGCGCTGGCTGAGGCGCTCCTTAAGCAGCGCCTCCACTTCCTTTTCAAAAGCCGGACGGTTGTTGATAAGCGAGTCTGTCTCATAAACACCGGCCACATCCTTGTAGGCATTCTTCACCTCGGTGAGGATGACCGACTGCTCCAGTTCCTCGGTAGTCTTGCGATAGCGCAGGAAAACTATCTTGGCGTTCTCACGTTCGATGTAGTATTCTATAGTGGGGTCAGTCTTGAAGATGGTACCCTTCTTATCCTGTATGTCAAACGGCTCATAATCCACAATCTGTGCAAAGGCAGGATATTCGAACAATTGCTTTGCAAAACGATTGTATACCACCCACCCGGTCTCCACCTTGGCATCGTCCACACCGCGCTCGCTACCTGCCAGATTGACAATGATACCCGTCTGTCCCGAGTCAATACGCTCTACGGCAAACATAAAGAAGAACAGTACAACAATACCCACAAGCACAAAGCCTGTCACTCCCATTTTCATAGTCTGATTTTTAGTAACTCCCATAACAGTAACAATAAATTAATGAATAATCAAAAAACGAATCCAAAGATAGGATTTTTCAAACAAGAAGTACCGCTTCTGTCAACAGGAAAAAGCAGGTAAAAGGCTTAACAAATCTGCAAAGCCTCTAAAACATGTTATAAAACAGCTGTTTTTATTTGCAAAGTTTGCAACTTACCCAAAAGTCCGTACCTTTGCAATGTGTTTTTCATAGTATTAGATTTAAGGTTAACAAAGGTTGGAGTACAGCGGTACTCCTTTTTTTATGCCCATACGTCTGGCATGCCATCCTTTTCCCAACATACACCTGACATTTATCCGACTTCGCGCCTGCATACAATAAAAGCCGTCATCCCCTTCCGTCTGATGGTCAGGTACAACGGCTTTCCGTCTGCTTCTGCTCAACTGGTTATGGAATTTATGCTTTTGGTTCCGGCTTTTTCTCCGGTTTCGGTCCCGGTTTTTGGCTGATACCCAGCCACTGGTCGTACTGAGCCTCGGTCAATATCTTCTTCATTTTCTTGTTTTTCTTTTCTATACGCTTCTGTATGTCCTCAGCCGTTTCGGGTTTCGGAGCACCTCCCATAGGCGGACGGTGCATGCCCATTCCCGGTCCTTCAGGACGACCTTCGCCCATGGGCGGCATGCCCTCATGAGGCGGAAAAGAACCGTTACCCGGACCTCCAGCCATCAAGGGCGGCCGCTGCATGCGCTTTTCAAACAGCTCACGCTGTTCTTTCAGAATCAACTTATAGACTTTCTTATATTGCTTATCGCTCAATTTCAAGGCATCCTTCAGCCTGTCTGTTTCCTGCTGGGCTATTTTTTCAGGATTGGGCACTTCGCGGGGCAGTTCCTTCTTCTTCTCCGGTTCACCTTCGCTTGCCGGCTGAGCCTGCACTTGCAAGGTAAACAACGAGATACATACGCACAACAGTGCACACTTCATGTTTAGTTTCATATCAGTATCCTCCTTGGTTTTATAAGTATTCCAATGCAAATGTAAACCGGGAATAGCGAACTGAAAAACAGAATAGACAAACCGAGTTTTTTGACGATGAATCCTCTTTCAATGTCTCTTTTTCCAGATACTGCAAACGCTTTTCCATGAAAGAGAAAATAAATAGCGTTCCGGTTGCAATATATTGCCTTCCTGCGCGACAAATAAGAAAAAGACACCGCCTGCGATGATAAAACAAGACTACCTGCTGAGAATGATTCAGGAAATCATATCCATGATTGTGGAAACCCTACTCTACAAAAAGAAAATCAGGAAAAAAGACTGGGACGAGTACGACCACCTGACCCGACAGATACTGGATATGGACACCCGCCAACTGCTGAACACCAGTGCCGAAGAACTCATTGCCTGCCATGCCTCCACCCCCGACGGACTGAACAAACTGGAGCTGGCAGCCGTCAACATGCTCAAACTGGCCGAAGACGTAGAGGACAACAACCTCCTGCTCAAGCCCAAGCTACGCCAAGAAAGCGTCAGCCTGCTGAAGTACATACAGCAACATAGCACCAGCTACTCCCTGCAACGCGACTGCCTCATCAATCTGCTCGAAATAAACCAATAACTGCGCGTCCCGTAGTAGGCTACTGCCAACCGCAGGACACGCAGCTATCTTTAGCGCCCGTCAGACGTTAATTTTTGTCTTGCCTGGAATACTCCGAGAACTCACAACCGAAGCGTTCCACCATTTTGTTGTCCATCTCATCGGCCCGCAATGCCAGGTTCACCAGGTTGCGGCGTATTTCATCTTCCGACGCCTCCGTCAGGTCAGATAAATGAATACGATATGCCAGGTATATCTGCCTCCCCTCAATACCCATCTTGTAAGGTGTAAAGTCTTCGGACAACATATAGTCGAGCACCGGCTCTACCTCCTTCTTGGGCAGCAGATTGATGGGCGATACGGCAAACAGATATGTGTTGTCATAGACAAAGATACGTATCTCCGAACTGCCTTTGTGAAATGTCCACGAGTCATACCCGTCGCGTGCCAGCACCGGATTTACCCCCATCTCCTCAATGGTTTGCTCGCAGAAGACAGCCAGCGGCGACTGCTGCCGCTCGGCAAAGATGCCCTCGGGCAATTTCTCGCCACACGACGGACAGAAATCTTCTTCTCCGGCTATCAGCCCGTCACAACTGTCGCACTGCACCTGAAAACACGAACGGTCCATGTCGTCAACCGCCTCCAGCAACTTGCGCAAGGCTTCCACCCGAATGTCGAATCCCATATTGTCGGCATTGCTGAACTTGCTCACGGTGACTCCCACCACTTCGTTGTTCTCATTGAAGATGGGGCCTCCCGAGTTTCCCGGATTCACGGCCGCATCTGTCTGTATGTAGTACTTGCCATCCATCAGCTGCTTGGGCGAAGACACCGAACCTTCCGTCACCGTGAAAGGCATGCCGTAAGGATAACCGGCCACACTCACCTTGCCCCCTATCTCCAAAGCATCGTCGGCAGCCAGGCTCAGCTCGGGCAACTGCGAGAAGTCGCCATCGGCCACCATCAGAGCTATGTCAAGCGCCGGATTCACCAGCACCACCCGTGCCAGGTAAGGATTGCGGTCATTGTCATGTATGGCCACTTCGTGAAAACCGCTTACCACATGATAGTTCGTAACAAACAAGTCGTGCGATTTCAGGTAGAAGCAACTACCCGACCCTCCGGCATGTGTCACCTTGTACACCAATCTGTATATATCCTGATTCATAAGTCAAAGTCCTCCAATTTAGTTATAAACCCATCATTTTCTGTTGCATCTCAGCCAGCAGCTTGCCATACTCCGCCATGTCGCCGCGCATCATGGCCTCTGCCAGCCGCTGTTGCAGTTGCTGCATGTCATCTCCTGCCATGGCCTGATACATCTTCTGCTGCATCTGTATGGCCTGTGCCATGCCTTCGCCACCCGTCTGCATGGCCTGCGCCATCTGCTGCTGCGCCTGCTCCACCGCCTTTGCGTCAAACAGCCCGTCCAGGCACTCCAGTCCGTCATCATCCAGGTCACCCTCCATAATGCGGTCCATGGCATCGTAAAGTATCTCGCCCGCCTTCTCCAGCGGCAGGCCGGCAGCCCCTTTCAAGGCCTTTGCCATCACCTTGCTGATATCATCCTGCATGTCATTGTAGAAATAAGCCTCGTAGAAAGCATAAAGCAGACGCACCACGGCCCTTTCGTAGTTCTCGCCCTGCAAGGCTTCCGTAGCTTCCTTATACACGCTCTGAAAGTTTTCCTGCACATTCTTCAGCGACGAACGCCTGCGGGTAGAAACCAGCGTATCGGTGAAATAAAGGTCCTCGGCCAACTTCTCGCAAGGCATGGCCACCAGCTTCTCCAGAAAAGCCTTTCCCTTCGCCACCACCTCTGCCATGGGCAGTTCGGCATCCATGTCATCCACAGCCTTCTCCAAGTCGTTGAGCAACTGTCCCTGCGGACGCGCAAAATAGGAAATCTGATAAAAAGCCGTATCCAGCACATTCCACGAATAGCCGTAACGCCGCGCAGCATCATACTCCCTCACCACCTCCAGCGTGGCCTTTCCTACGCTCTGTATGGCCTCGTAGACGCGTTTTACTTCCTCTGCCGGATAAGGCACCACCTGCGGTTCGTAGCAGCGTGTAGCGCCAAATTTTGTGCAGAATTCATCGTCATACCTGTCGCCAATGTGGCAAATGTTCTGCAAGACGTAGAACATCTTGTGCGGATGGCTCTGCGACAACGGGCAGACGTATTCCATTTTCAGCTGCTCGCCCTCCTTCACAAAGCGGGGCAGCAGCAGTTTGTTCAAATTCAGGTCGGCCACCTGCCGCAACATCGCCACCCTTCCCTTTTCCGGCAAGCGCAGGAAATCGGCCACCACACTGATGCGGTTGTCATGCACGCGGATGTGCACCAGTATGGAGCCATGCGGAATGTGGAATTCCGTGCCTTCCTCATTCCCGTACTTCGTACGGAACGTATGGTTCAGGTAGTCCAGCAAACTATGGAATGCAGGCAAATACTGGCCCTGTTCATACAGGTCCACGCTCTGCTCATAGGCTTCCGTACAAACGGAACTTTGGGTAGAGTCCACTACGGGAGGGACAAAAATAGGTGTCTGTTTCATATCATGATATTGTTTTAAAAGGATAAGTTTACCATTGCCTTTGTGCCCAAGGGGGCTTAGGCTTTATCAGCAAACAGTTTGTTCACTCTCAGTTCGTCGGCCACCCGGCATGCCAGGCTTATGTCCTTATAGAGTCTCTCCAGCATCTTACCCTCCTGCAACCGGCCGGGCCTCAGGCGCAGGAAACCCTCGGGCATGGAAGCCGCATAATAAAAATCGCCCTTGCTGAAAGAGAACATCAGGTCGCGCCCCATGGCATCGCGCAGCTCTCTCATACGCCTCATCATGGCAGGTGTCAGCACCATGCGTGCCGCCACCTCGCTGTCGGCATATACCACGAAACGGCGCTCAAACTCCGGGTCCTCCAGCTTCACCAGCCGCGTGTTGAAGCGCTTTCTCAACGCCTGTATGTTGCCGGCCAGATAACCCGCCTTGTCCTCCAGATGGTCGGGCAACACCAGTATGTCTCCCTCGTAGCGCCGTTCCGTCCTGCACCAGCCAAACATGCCGCGAAAATTGTGCGCACTGCTCTCTGACCGCCAGGCAAATACAGGCCTCAGCACAAAACGGTAGACAAAGACCACATATCCCAACACCGGATGCGCCTGCCAGCGGTTCATCCAGCCATACGATATGCCCACGTCGGCCACGTGCAACCTGTCGTTGCCATACCCCAGCTCTATCTCGCCGTAGCCGTCCACACCCAGCGCAGGGTCGCCATACGAAGCCGTAAACAGCCTACTACCTGCCAGCAGACCGCTGTCCACCTCCGACGAAAACGAAAAACTCACCTGCGGAAACAGCGCCTGCATCACACTGCGCATGGCCGCGCATTCCTGGTTCTGAAACGTTATAAGACTATACGACAGCAAAAAACTGAGCAATACCAGGCCTATAAATACCGGTACGATGACCCGCGGCAACATGTCATAATCTTCCCAGCCCAGCCGTGCCAGCAACATGCCGCCCAGCAACACAAACAGCAGCCATGCAAATACCAGCAAATAAACCACTACGCTCAATGCTCTCACCACCCTCCGCCAGCGGTCAATCCTTCTCAGCCTGTCGCGCAATTCGGTTTCCAGACTTTTAAAATCAATCATATTCATAGTAAATCATTCACTTTCTATTGGACTTTAACTTCTCAACCCGACTAAAGGCGGGCGATAATTCCTTCTAACTCTTTTCACTCCTGCAAGTTTGACTTCGTCGATTTTCAATCCGGTAAAACCAAAACTTTAATCCGTCATTATCCAAACAGCGCCGCCACATCCACATTGCGCCGTTCTTCCTCAGCTATCTCTATCAGCTCCTCCTGTCGGTGATGCTGCCTGCGTGCCACCACCGAAGAAGGAAACATTTCGATGGCATTATTATAGTCTGTCACCGCTGCGTTATACGTCCGTCTCACCGCCTGCAATTGCAGCTCCATCTCCTCTATATTGGCCTGCAACCGATGGAATTGCCCGTCGGCCTTCAGCTCTGGATAATCCTCCACCGACACATTCAGCCGTGCCAGCAACGATGACAATTCACCACCCCCCTTTATCTGTTCATTCTCCGAGGCAGCCGCCGACATGCGCGAACGCAATTCTGATATTCGCACCAGCACCTCACTCTCGTGCCCCATGTAGCTTTTTACCGCTGCCACCAGATTGGGCAACAGGTCATTCCGCTGCTTCAGCACCACGCAGATGCTGCTTCTACACTGCTTCACCCTATTGCGCTTCGCTATCAGGTTATTCGCAGTCCATACATACCACAGCACCAGCAACACTGCCATGCCGGCCACTGCTCCCAAAAAAATCCAAAAATTTTCCATATATATCCGTTTTGCTCCCCAAAAAAGTTTTTCTACCAATCTCCCTGTTCGGAGAGATAGGAGCAAAAGTAACAGCTAAACCATAAATGCCGAAAAAAGCCAGGGGGACAAATCAGCAGCAATAGCAACACCTATATTCGACTGATTTACAGCATGCTATACATATCCTAAAGGCAGACAACAAGGGGTATATTTATATCCTCCCAGTGTCTTCGCCACCCCGCACTCTCCAAAAAACGAATAGTATTCCCACCGAATCTCTGTTTGCTACCAACCGTTCCCCCCCTCCACTTTTCCAGACCTCTGTCCCGCTTGCTGCCAACCACCGTCAGCCATACCTTTTTAACCACTTTCCCCTCCAAACCTGTTAAAGGATATGTTAAACAGATAAAGCATGTTATAAAACAGCTATTTTTATTTGCAAAGTTTGCAACTTACCCAAAAGTCCGTACCTTTGCAATGTGTTTTTCATAGTATTAGATTTAAGGTTAACAAAGGTTGGAGTACAGCGGTACTCCTTTTTTTATGTCCATACCTCAACTGCACGTTACTCTACACGTACTCATATTCAATTGATATACAACAAATTAATCCCTCTTCAATCTATTTTCAAGTACTGTTTCCGTCCCAGTACAACGCAGCCCGATATATAAACATACAGCCCCTTCCCCGGAGCTGCATGTCCGAAGAAGGGGCTGAACCCTATAGGCATCCCGTTGCCGCCAAGCGACAACCCGCCGTTCCTACATCAGGAACTTAAACGAGAACAGGATAGCCAGTATATACATACCCAGCGTCAGCTTCTTATACTTACCGCTAATCAAGTTTACCAACACGTAGCTCATCAGTCCCAGCACGATGCCATCCGAAATGCTGTAAGCCATCGGCATGAACACGATGCACAGGAATGCCGGAATAGCCTCCGAATAATCCGAGAAATCAATCTTCTTCACCGACGAAATCATCATCAGACCCACCAATATCAGCACAGGCGCCGTAGCCGCTCCCGGTACAGCCAGGAAGAAGGGAGCCAGGAATAGCGCCAACAGGAAGCATACTGCCGTCACAAAAGCCGTCAGACCGCTGCGGCCGCCTTCGCCCACGCCGGCAGCACTCTCGACAAACGTAGTGACCGTACTCGTACCCAGCGCGGCACCCATGGTCGTACCGATTGCATCCACCATGAACGCCTGCTTCAGATGAGGTATCTTGCCATCCTTCGTCACCATGCCTGCCTTGGTAGTCACACCTACCAGCGTGCCTATCGTATCAAACAGGTCGACAAACAGGAACGTGAAGACCACCACTACCATCTCCCTGGTGAATATATTGTGCCACTCAAACTGGCAGAAAATAGGTTCTATCGAAGGAGGAGTGCTCACCACACCGCTGAAATGCGTGATGCCCAACGGAATACCCAGCACCGTAGTCAGCAGAATACCTATCAGCAAGGCACCCTTCACCCGCTTCACCAGCAGCACCGACGTCAGCACCAGTCCGATAATGCCCAGCAAGGCCGGTCCCGTCGTAATATTGCCCAGCCCCACCAGTGTAGCGTCGTTCTTCACAATGATGCCCGCATTCTGCAAGCCCAGGAAAGCGATAAACAAACCTATACCGGCACTGATGGCATGCTTCAGCGTCATGGGCAGGCAATCCACTATCTTCTCCCGCAGGTTGGTCACCGTCAGCAAGATAAAGATAAGCCCCTCAATCAGTACCGCCGTCAGCGCAAACTGCCAGCTGTAGCCCAGACCCAGACAGACCGTATAGGCAAAGAAAGCATTAAGCCCCATGCCCGGTGCCAGCCCGAAAGGCAGCTTGGCATAAAAAGCCATCAGCAGCGTAGTCACGGCCGAAGCCAACACCGTGGTAGTAAACAGAGCACCCTTGTCCATGCCCGTGGTGCTCAGAATGTTAGGATTAACTGCCAGAATATAGGCCATCGTCAGGAACGTGGTAATCCCCGCCATCACTTCCGTGCGCACAGTTGTAACGCGCTCATCGAATCCAAATAATTTTTTCAGCATATTGTGTCATTAAAAATTAGTAAGTCACACTTCCATCCCGGGAAACACAGCTTCCATCCTTCCGGCCATCACCTTTTCCCCGCAACCCGTGTTGCCGTGCAAAAGTAACCCTTTTGCCGGTTCCTCCGAAATGTTTGTTACCAATTCTTAACTTTTCGAGAAAAATCAGCAATATAAACCTTTCATATTATTAAATTGTACATGTCGACAACTAAATTCAACGCCCAACAAAAAAGTTATATTATTTTACATATATATTCAGATACGATTTTCCAACGGCTGTATTTCTGTCCATTTCCCCGAATTATTTCTACCTAGCCACTTTCTACCCTTCTACCTACCCCAATCGCTTCTCAGACGCATCTGCTTCGTTACTCCTTCGAATAAAGGTACCCAAAAGCGAAGAAAGAACGAACAAGGAACGAAGGAGGAACGAACAAAGTGGGTGCCGGAAGGGGATAATAACGTTGCCCAAACACGGGTAAGGAAAAGAATGCTGATAAAAAAATATTTCACCCGGTACACTCTTTTCGATTATGTAATAAAAATATACAATTTATATCTCTGACAAAGGAACGGACGAGAAAAAAACAACAGCAGACAGATGAAGATGTCAAAATTGGGGTATCCTAAGCTCTCCTTCTTTGGAAAGGAAAAGTTTCTGATAGGATGAGATGGCAGATGATTACATAATTTTTTTATATACGGAACTCCATGACAGTCTACCACCCCACCCGTTGGGCTCCCCTCCTTCTGGAAGGATGGGAGCCAGATGAATTTATTTCTATTTGGATACACGCTCTATACTTAGAACTGCTTTAGCAACTCTTCCAGCGTAATGCCCCCGTCAGCACCCATTTTCTCGGTACGTATGCGCTTCAGACGCTTCTTCACCGAATCCTTTTCCAGGTGCATGATTTGCGACATTTCGGCCTGCGACAACTGCATCTTTACCATGCAGCAGTAGCGCAAGTCGTCCTTGTTGAGGGCGGGATAGCGCTGTTGCAAGCGGCGCGTGAAGCCGTCAAAAATGGTGTTGGCGTTCTGCACAATGTCGTCCCAGTCCTCATCGGACAGGATGATGTTGCCACCACGTTCTATCTCGGACAGGACGCGCTGGCTCAGGCGGCGGAAGAAGCTTTCCTTCAGACATGCCACCTTTCGTTCCATCTCGGCAACCCGCTGCCGGTGGCGCGACGAGGTTTCACGTTCCTGTTCCAGTTCCTCGGCCTGGGTATGCAGACGCCGCTGCTGAAGCTTTACACGCTGGCGGCTGCGCCGGTAGAGCAAGCCCACGATGGTGACCAGCCATATTAGCAGCAGGGAGGCCAGAACCAGCAACAGAAAATCATTCTGACGGTGAGCTGCCTGCGTGCGCCAGTAGAGGTTTTCCACCGAAAGCTGTTCGTGACGGTAGAGTTCCTGCAAGGCTATGGACTCCTCGGTATGACGTTGCTCGCGGATGGTATCGGCCAGGGTGACGAAGCGCGAAAGTAGCTCGTAGGCCTCTCGGTCATTGCCCGTCTGGTGCTGTATGGCCGACATGTAGCGGCAGGCATCGGCCTGTACGCTGGGCGAGGTACTCTGCATGGCCAGCTCGTAGTAGTAATGGGCAGAGTCGTAGCGGCCCATCTGCCCGAAGAGGTAGCTCTTGGTGGTATAAAGGCTCATGATGGCTTCCGTATCAGAAGCAGGACGCAAGGCCATGGAACGTTCTATGTATTCCAAAGCCTTAGCAGGCTGATGCAGCTCGGCATAGATGCTGCCCAAGTTATTATAGACATGCAGCAGCTGGCGGGGCACAGAGTCGGCCAGAGCGGCATCGTAGGCTTTCTGAGCATAGTAGAGGGCACTGTCCTGCCGACCCTGAAAATAATAGCCGGTGGAAATGTCGCACAGGGCCATGTTCTTATAGAACACATTGCCCAGGTTAAGGGCAGCCTGAAGGGCGGCTTTGGAATATTTCACCTTGGCCACATAGTCGCCTTGGTTCATGCAGACCACCCCCAGCCAGGTATTGACGCGGTAGAGCTGCTCATAGTCCTGCCTGTCCTGCAGGAACAGCAGAGCACGCAGGAAGGATTGTATGGAGGCTTCCATGCGGTAAAGGCGACGTTCCAGATGGCCTTTGCAGTAGAGTGCTCGCTCGGCATAGGCGGAATCGCCCGAACGGGTGAAATAGTTGATGGCAGGCAACAGCAGGGTATCGGTAGAGGCGGTGAGCTCTCCCTTGCGATGGGAAGCCTCCGCCCGGAGCAGGGCGTAAAGCGCATAGTCGCGGTCAGAGAGCCGCAAGGGGTCTTCAATGCTTTCCATTACGGCTATGGCACTGTCGGTCAGCCGTTCGGCCATCAGTTTCTCGGCCAGTGACACCTGGCGGTTAGGGCCACAGGAGGCCAAAAGGAAAGCAAAAAGAAGAAGACATAACGAAGCGGTAGGATAATTTCTTACAAGCATAATTCAATCAATTATTGGTATTGGGTTGTATAGGTACAAATGTATGTTTTTTAATGACGGTGGCAGGCAACAGCTGACAGGAGAGTGTCGGACAGTACTTCCCCCGTTTGTCCGTGTATCCTGATTCGGCGCATTCTTCCTTCCTTATCGGCCCGGAGCACACCAAGCTGCCACACGGGAAAACTGTCGACCCCCATCCGCAGGCGTTGCACGCAGACACGGGAGGTATCTTTCAGGTCTATGCCACGCAATAAAGCAAATATACGAATATCGCGCCTTGTATAGATAAAGGCGGGAAGCTTTTTTGTCGTCAAAGAGTCCGGTGAGGCCCTTTCTGAGGAATCGGAAGCAGAAAAGGAAGTGTCGGCACCGGCTGCAGAGGCCGGATAGGGAGAAGAAGAATGCAACCCGCTGCTGTCGGGGACAGCCCGCAGAAGCGGAGTGATGCGGTGTACCCTCTCCCACCCCAGACAACCCCGGGAAGTCTCCACTTGCAGGACACAACCGCGCAGGGAACTGAGCCTTACAGTATTTGGAAGAGAAAGATACAGACGCCTGATGCCCAGACTGTCGGTCACAAGAACTTCGCCGTAGGAAAAGTTGTTGAGAAAAACAGTGCCTGAATAGCGGCCGGGCATGGAACGGCGAGTGCGGTCGTGCAACTCCATGTCGAGAATGTAGTAGGTGTGGGTAACGGGAGCTGACAGGAAGCACTGGTTGAGCCAGAACAGGAAGACCACCAGCAGGTTGGTGCAGAGAATCATGGCCCCGGCCGACCAATAGCAGCCACGGCAAAAGTGTATCAGCAGCCAGACTGCCAGCCTCTCGCCTTTCTCCCGCGGACAATGTGTCCGGGCATAGAGCATCCAGCCACCCATACCCAGCAGGGCAAGCAGCAGGGCGCATCTGCCGGAAAGGGTCTGGTAGGAAGTACCTGAAAGAGCCGTGCGGAGCAGCCATTCTTCCTCGGCATACCACAGGCGGAAGTGAAGCAACAGCAACACCACAAGAATGGGTACCACTATTTTCCACGCTGCCAAGGGAGTACGCTCGCGCTTAGGTGCCAGGTAGGCATGTATTTCGCCGCCTTCCTGCCGGGAGTTACCGGTTGCCACGGGTTTCTGTCTTTTCCTGTTCATAGAAATAAAATGCGTTTAAGTAACCAACCAAGGCAAAGAACTGTGCCAAAAAGGCCTGCCCGTAGTCTGCCGAACAAACGATAAGGGCCGACACCATCAGCATCAGAGTGCTGAATTGCAAGAGAGTAAAGGGATAGGAGCGAAAGCCAAAAAAGTCACCAATTAATCCCAACTTCAGCAAACGCCACGAAGCCAAGATATAAACCAGAAGCAGACAAAAGTCTACAGCCTCCATATAACCGGCAAGAGCCGGCAACCAATGGACAACAGCACCGTGCAACAACAACAGGGCGGCCAGCAGAAGGTCGCAGTAGAAGAAAGAGGGCAGGTAGGTGCGAAGCAGAACCCGCCAGCCGGGCGCAGGGAGGCGGCGCCGGATTTTTTTAGTGAGATAAACGGTTTCGTTGCGCTTGCCGAAGAAGTAGACGTAGCCCACACCGAGAGCATAGACCACCAAGGCGGGCAACCAGGCCAACCATTGCCATCCGGCACTGAAAGCTGCCGTGGCCTGATGCCCTATGACCAGCCACACGGCTATCAGCCCCTGGCTGATGCAGACCAGCCAGACATGGACGTGCACACAGAGAAAGCGGCCGGGATACCAGCGGCTGAACAGGAAATGCCACAGCAACAGCAGGGGGAAAACCACCAGCAACAGGAATCCCAGCATCAAGGACCAGAAGGCCGAACCGCACCGGAGCAGAAGCCACAATGCCGTAGTCTCCAAGGCACACAGTGGCAGGCTGAAGCGCAGGTAGGGCTTCAGGTATTTCTGCACAAGGTCAGCATGGCTTATTTTATCCGTTTTCTTTTCCATCTTATATACCTGCGTTTCCATAAAACATAATTTCCCAGCCCTATGGCCATGCTTCCCTGCGCCAACACATGCCCCAGAAAGCGCACAGAGGGGTCGACAGGGCGGGTTAGCGTGATGAGCAGTCCGGCAAACAACGCCAGCAGAGCATAGAGGTTGACCTTCCGGTAGGCCGCATTCCTGAAGTAAAGCTCAAGGCCATGAAGCAGATGACTGTACTGCAACTCGCCCGGATAGTGAGCCACAAGCGACAGGGCATCCTGCCGGGCTGCCTCCTTACGGCCAAGGGCCGAAAGGGCACAACTGCGGACAAACAGGACTTGTTCATAGGACGCTGACTGCCAGACAACTTCGGGACGGTCAGCTGTGTCCTCATGCAGGCAGAGGACACGGGTAAGCACAGGCACAGCCGACTCATAGCGGCCCACGGCATAAAGCATGTAGCCATAGTCGGACAGGAGGCGGAGATAACGGTCGCGCTCCGTTGCCAATTCGGGCAAAGGCTGGTCAGCAAAGCCGGGGCAGCCTTCTATCCGGGCAATGAAGTCCGTGGGGCGGCAGCGCTTGGCATTGTCTCCATACATCAGATTGTACAATTCTTGCATATTCATCAGTCTTTTCTAATTGACAAACGGTTTACTATCCCGCCAGATACGGAATATCCATATCAACACAAGGGCCAAAGACACACCTGACATCATTACCGCTCCAACACCGTAACCGGCCTTCCATAGCCACATTACCCGGGCGAAAGCAAAAAGTCCTATGCCCATAAGGCCACATGTTGACAAGTTCTTCATACTGTTTATTTTTCTTCGTTACACAATTGTTATTCCAACTCACTGCCTCGTAAATTCCAGCCACGCACAGACCAACCAACAGAAGTCTCCGGCTACTAACAGAGAGAGACGTTGCCTGAATTTGAGGTCATACTTCTCTGCCTTGAGCCGCTTTAGCTCGACAAACAAATCCTCACCCAGGTTAATGGGCGTCCAGCTGAGCAGGCAGACCGGCAACAGGAAAAGACGCCACACAAGACGGCGAGAAGGAGCAACCAGATAGAAGGGAGCAAAAAGAAACATCACCGGCATTTCCCACCAGTGGTAGCCTATACGGCGATTCCGTTCGTTCAGCCTGTCCATACGTACCTGAGCGGCACGGGCGGCGGCATCGAGCCTGCGCATAAAGGCTTCTTCTTCCTCTTCCATGATGTCGGCTATCACTTTATCGTCCACTCCCCGGCGGTACAGCTCCTGTTTAACCTGCCTCACCTGTGTGGCCGAAAGCTCATCCGTAAGGTTGTGAGCCATCAACAGCAGTTCATCGGTCGAATAGTCTTTCACATTCATCACTATCTTCTTTTATTATGATACCTAACGGCATACGCCCCGAATCGGGCTGCATAACCGAATCAGTCACAGTAGCACTCTCATACTTACGTACCAGTCTTTTCAGGCGGAAAAAGTTTTTTTGGTCAGGACAGTATCTGTAATAAGCGTCCACATACACCTTGTCCGAATGTCGGGAAGAACGGCAATGCCTGACAATCCCCTCATCCGTATCAAGGCTATAGGACAAAGACGATAATCCTGAGTACGGGTAGTCGAACGTTTCTTCATCTCTCAATGCCAAGCCTCCGGCAGCACCGCCAAAACGTATTTTCAAAGTAGCGCAGTCTGTTTGACTGAAACATTCCTTCCTGCCATCTTCATCCTCGTAACAGCAATGGGAAGCTACCCGGACATAAACCGTATCAGGTATGCCGTCACCATCGGCATTGCCTATCAGCGTGTCACAATAGGCACGGATGCAGTTCCCTCTCTCGCCAGCAGGAGCGTTGATTGCTGCCAGCCACCATCTACCCTCTTCCACCAACCGTGCCTTCTGCACCACGCTATCAGTAAGGCTATCGTTGAAATAGGCATCATACAGGTTGTCCCAACCGTTTTTACGGTACTTCGGTGTTACTACCCATTCTCCGGCATCATTGATGGTACAGAAATCCTCCGGCATGCCGGGTATAAAGGCATCTGCCCACGAACACACTTCTGCCTTGCCTCCGGCTTCCCGCCAATGCCCTGTATATTCGGACAAGTTCATGCAAATTTCCGGGATATCGTTCCTGCCTTTGTCCACCCGTTGTCCATCAAGCCGATAGGCCTGCCTGAAGTGGCCGCAGCAAGTAGTCCTCAGACTGTCTGCACCACATTCTCTGAACACAAAATTCCCATAGACAAAGCCATCCACATCGATACACTCCCCTTTCAACCCTACTCCGCCAGAAATGCTGTCTATCCGTATCATTCCCTCAAAAGGGCGGACTGCCGACAGGCAAACACGGCTTGCTCCTTTTACAGAATATGCTCCTACACCCAACTTGCGGGCTTCTTCGAGACGGATGTCAATCCTGCCGCATTTCTCGCCCAGAATGCCTGTCAGGGTTAAACCGGTGAAGAGTGCCGACAAGTCTTTCTGACCCATATCCGCTTTCTGTTCGTTCATCCGGCCATCTTTCAGCGAAACAGAAGCATGTTGTCTTGTTGTGTTTTCAATCGGTTGCAGTGGAACAAACTTTGCCTTTATGATTCGATGATTACGATTATAAGCTAAATAAGAAACTGCGTCATCAATGCACAATGTATCATTGGGACATTTCAAATCTATATTCTCATTTTCCAACAGGACTTCCATGCTTGAAAAATCTACAGAACTGCATATTGGATAAAAACCGGAAAAACAGGTAGGAATTATGTAAGCCTTTTGGCTTTCATAATCGAAGAATAAGAAACGGTTGCCATCGGCCGCATTGTTATACAACGCAAAGCAATCAAATTTTCTCATTCCTTTACTTTTATAACTCTGTACAAAGTCAATACTGCTACCATCTGCTGTCTGTAATTCAAAAACAACATTTCTCTTGTCTTGCCCACCGAAGCATAGCCTGTATATGATTTCAGATTCTGTTTCTTCCGTTTCAATACAAAGAGTATCCTGTTCCTTCAGAACATTATCTCCTACTGAATTTTGTTTCACACAGCTGTTCCTTGCTGAGGGATGACAAAACGGCAAGAGGAATAAACTGCACAGTAAAATTACCCGCACATGTCTCATATCTGTAACCTTATTCATTAGCGATAATGATTCAAAACAACGTTCACGGTTGCCCCAACCTTGATATAAACCTATTTTGTCAGAAAAACATGTGGGTATTGCTTTATATAGGTACCAATCAGGGTATACAACTGCTTATCATTTTTCACCAAAGCGTAATATTCATCATCGAAAGTATCAAACACCTTTTCCTTATAACTGCGAGAAAAACCTTCCAATGTTCCATCCCAAACGGCAGACAGCCAATCGTGTTTGGCGGCATATTGCCCGTTGGCCCGTTTTACAACATCCGCAATCTGCACTGCACCAAGCTGCACAAAGGTATCTTCAGCACATTTTGCCCGTTCGCCACCCGAATTGTAGTAATATTGGTTGAAACCGCCGTTGAAGACCTCGGTATGGAGCTCCACCACACACATTATGCGATTGAAAACTTCGTTCTCCATGTCGCATGCCAATTCCCCATCTATGTATTTCCTACAAAGCCTGTGTGCCGGCAACCGCTCTATCAGTTCTGCCGTTATCTTCTCAGGACGGGTAATTCCCAATATTTTTCTTATCCAATCCATCATACTACTATCTGTTTATAGAAGAAGCAATGCCATGAGTGTTTTCAGGCGTCCTAACCATTAAATTCATCTTATCCCTTTCAATTCTTCCTTCATCCTTTCTTTTAAATGAAAATAGGCCAACACACCTAATACATTGAACAATGCGGTCTCATCTTCATTTCGCCCTAAGGCCTTATAGAACTTTGCCACATTCCTATAAGCTAGAATCAGAAAAATCAAATAGACAACAGCTAAAATTCCTCCACTGAATACAAGTGTACAAATGCCTATCAATGAATTTCTCTTGTATGCCCTGTACTGTTTTTCAGCTTCATCATAATCATGGTTTGTCAAATAGCCAAACTGTTGCAATTCCTCTCTGCTCCAGCCTCTTCCTTCCAATATATTGACAGCACAATCGCGCAGTTCATCATCATAGCCATACTGCTTATAGTTTTTTATCACGTCTATCAGTTTGTTATTATCAAACTTATTCAGAATATCGCAATCGTCCATACAACTTTATTTACTGTATCCAATCGGTTATTGCTTCCTCTGTCTCAAAAGCAGATTCTCAATATCTTTTACACCACACTTTCTGGCCAAGGAAAGAGGAGTATTCCCATCGTTGTCCTCAACATGCAAATCGGCATCATACTCTAAAAGCAACCGGACCAACTCTGTGTTTTTATTGGCAATGGCTTCCATAATCGGATATACTTTATAAGTATCATACGGGCTTTGGTAACCATTTACGTTAATGCCATGCTCCAGCAATATACGGGCTAACTTCACGTTAGACAATTTGCAGGCGTATGTCAGGAGCGTTAGCCCGTATTCATCACTATATACTCTATCGTTAATGTCCTTGTATCGGGTAAGCGCATATTTCAGTACATCTTCCTTGTTAAAGTAGATTGCCATATAGAGAATATCAAACTCATAGCAGTCATTACCCATTGCCATAGGTTCATCATCTCCTGCCAACAACCGTTTTATGGTTTCCATATCATTATTACGGCAAGCAATTCCCAACGGATAGAGCCGATAGGCTTCATCGCGTATCGTATCTTGCGGCCACGAACCTGCCTTTATGCTGTCCAAACAGCAGAAAAGCGTTGCAAGGAAAAGTAATATCCATTTTGCTATCTTCATATTTACTCTTCAAGTCGTACGTTAATTTATAACAATACCTCTAAATGTCTGATATTTCAATAAACTACACCTTGCAGATATGCCTCCCAATATCTATCATCTTTGTAAAACAGACTTCACCGCCTATAAGGTGAAAAGCCATCAATGCAATAAAACAGAACCTGATTTGTACAGAGAGCTTGAATATCTTACTCATCCTACCACAATCTGTCAACTGTAAATCTTTATACCATAAGATTTTCTTTTCATCTTCTTTGCCCGTCCGCCAACATACACGCAGGTAAGGCTACATGTTCTATGATTAAACTAAACCACATGCGGCTGCTACAACTTCTCTGCCTGAGCCAATACCTGTTTCATCTCCTCCAGACTAAGACCACGGAGCAATACATGGCCGTCGGCTTCGTCCACCACGTAGGAACGGAGAGCCTGAAGGGCGGTATGGTATTCCAACATACCGATATTCTGCTCGTCGTCGTAGCTGAAGAAAGTCAGCGCCCAGAGACCGATTTCATGGTCCTCGATAGTATAAAGCTTTTCGGGCGCTTCCGGCAAGATGGTATCCACGGTATCGGTCAAGGTGAAGTTCACCATCAACGAACCGTCTTCGCGCTCGAATACATGCGGCTGGGCCTCGTAGGCGTCAGACCACGGGTTGTTCTCGTCCGCCTCTTCATCATCCTGTGGGTTCATCAGGTCAAAAAGCATGCGCTGGTGCACCATTGCGTTGCCCTTACCGACCGAAGCAACCGACTCACTTCCTCCCAATGCCAGTGCCGGTACAAAGAAGAAGACCTCATTTTCTGCAAGCGGCCCGCACTTCTCAAGAGCCTGCCCGAAAAGTGTTTTATATAGCAAGGATTCCGAAGCTTTTTCATCGGTCAGGAGTTGCACGAATTCCCCGAAGCTGTATGCACACACATCGGTACGACGATGGTGAATGTCGAGCAGAGCAATGTCGCTTACGGTATCGGTCAGTTTGCGATAGTAAAGGATGTTGCCAAAGCCGGTCACCATGATGGGAATACGTGCGGGGTTCTCCCCGCCCAACCAGGTGTAAAGATTGTCAGCATAGTCGTTGGGGTCAACCACCTTGAGCAGGCCGTTGCCGTAGTTACCGAAGCCGTATGTCTGCCAGAAGTCCAGCAACTCGGCAGGAAGCCAGTTTCTGAACTGGTTCAACACCTCTTCCGAAGGCTTCCTCAGCCTCTCTGCAGGAGGATATTTCAGTAAAAAATCGTCAAATAAGTTCATATTCTGTTTTTAAATATGTGTATTTCAAGTATTTCCATCACCACAGATTACGCGAATCAGCACAGATTTCTCTTTTATCCAACAGAATAATCTGCAATAATCCGTGCAATCCGTAGTGAATATCCCACGTTTACATTGTTTCTTCCCACTCCTTCTCCAACCGGCCGTCTATGTCGTACAGCTTCCAGCGGCCTATGCGGTGTCCGTTGCGGTACTCACCCACCTCGCGCACACTGTCGGTCTTGACGTAGCGCGACTCGAAGGGACCTGTCTGACGGCCATTAACGTAAGTCGATGTTTCCCAGTAGTCATAGCGGTTGTCGAGCACCAGCCTGCGTTCCTTGCCATGCAGGCGGCCATACTGATAGGTAGCCTCGTAAATGAGTTCGCCGTTGTTGGGATTGTATTCGCGATACAGCCCGTCGGGACGGTCACCCTTCATGTAGTACTCCTTGATGCGGGTACCAGTCTGACGACTGAAGCGCACCTGCAGGCCTTCTTCGCGCCCGGCACGGTAGGTAGCGATGTAGAGCGTGTCACCGCTTTCGGCAATCTCCGTCCAGACACCGTCCTTCTGACCATTCGCAAAGTGGCCTGTCAAACGAGGCTGGCCAAAGGTGTATACCTCGGTATATTCACCGTCCTGAAGGCCCTGCTCGTTGTAGTAGGAAGTTTCGTAATACTCGTGCGAACCCTGTATGAACGAATACTGCTTGCCTACCTGCCGGCCGTCGCGGTAGTTGTGCTCGCGGCGCAAGGTGCCGTCGTAGTCGTAGTACAACTCCTTGCCGTCCTGACGACCGTTCTTGTAGTTCACCTCGCGTTCCAGCTGGCCCGAGGTGTAGAAGGTGCGATGGACGCCGTCCAGCTTGCCGTCTTTGTAGGGTTTCTCTTCCTTCACCCTGCCTTCACTGTCGTAGAACTTGAAGGTGCCTTCCTTGTGTCCGTTGCGGTAGGCGCCTTCGCACCGCAGCTTGTTGTACTCGTACTCGGCATATTTACCATTGTAAAAACCATCCTTGAACTCGGCCTGTATGTAGGCAGAGTGATAGCCGTCGATGATGCGGCGGTCGCCATCGAGCGGCTTGTCGGTCTTCAGATCGCGGTAGAGGAAACGGCCGTCGCCCACGTTAATAACCGAAACCTGCTCTATGGGATACTCCTTTTGCGCACCGGCCTGCCCATAGCAGAGAAGGGCCAGCAGCAAGGCAAACAATAATCTTTTCATGGCTGATTGATTAGGTTGAAAAATATGGGTTATTCTTCGTTGTCGCACATGTGATGGATGAAATCCACATTGTCATCGTACTCATAGCCTTTCAGGATGACCGGTTCGGCCAGTCCGACGATGTTGGAATTGGATTCATAAGTAGTGAGGATACAGTACATCTCGCGTCCTTTGGAATCTTCGTAAACCTGAAACTGAACAGGCTGGTTGTTGCCGCTTGGCAGTGCAGTCAAATACTTGAAGTCGTGACGGTTGAAGGCTTCCACTATCTTGTCCACGCTGGTTTCGCTCCTGATGAACTTCTTGATGCCGATGCTCTTGACCATACCTCCGCTTTCTATATTGTAGGTGTCGGACGAAGCCATCCACGCCCCTATGCCGAAGAAAAGCACACCAACAACCGCTGCCACCCTAATAAACCACAAGGGCAACACGGGGATGACCTGCGGAAAAATAACTATAAACACGCAGACAACTGCCAGCAGACCATAGACGGCAGGCTTGACCACGTTCTTGCGGTCTTCAAACTTTTCGGGATAGGCTTTGAAAAACTCGGCCATGTAACTCGGAAATTCTTTCTCGTTCTTTACTCCATAATACTTTTTTGTTTCCATCTGATTGAAATATTTAAGTGAATAATAACTAAAGTTCCGACCTTAATATTCCTCTGGTAGTTAAAAAGTTAAGAGGTTAAGTAGTTAAGCTGATGCCTTGTAAACCATTTTCTTTCTATTGGCCTTTAACTCCTCAGCCCAACTAAAGGCGGGCGATAAACTCCTTCTAACTCCTTTAACTCCTTCAAGTTTCGGTTTTAGCGAAGCTTGAAATAATAATTCTGCTTTTTGCTGGTACGAGCCATGAAGCCCGGCTTTTTCCATAAATATTACTTTGTCAGGACAGCCGGACAAAAGCGAGCTCTCACCAAAGCTGGACATGCTCAAAAATAGAAAAGAACATATACATGGGAAAGCAAAAAAGGGGTATAAATGGGGTGGACAAAACAAATATATAAACAATTGACAAACAGTTGTTTAATATAAAATACATACAATAAAAGAGGGGGACATTTGAAACAAGGAGTAAAAAGAAAAGGCAGTCGGAATACACAAAAAGACAAGACAAGAAGAAAAACCGGAAAAGAACAAGAAAGAAAGCATTTGTACCTTATTTTACTATCCGAAAACAGTAGTTAACTGCCAGCGACCAAGCAGTCCACTGCCAGCAACCAAGCAGTTAACTGCTATCGACAGAGGAGTTAACTGCTATCACGATAACAGTTAAGACTTATATCAATGGCTGGCCAGATAAACCCCGCACAACACACAAGCTGCACCCAGCAGAGCCACGGGAGTAAGCGGTTCGCCCAAGAAAAGGAGGGCACCGACGGAAGTGAACAGTGGATTGAGGTATAGGTAGTTGGAAGCGTGGACAGTGCCCAGACGTTTCAAAATGAGGTTCCACACTACAAAGCATACCAGCGATGCCAGCAAACCCAAGAAAAGCAGGTTGAATAGCACTGAAGGAGAAGAAAACGACGACAAAGGAAATTGCCAGGGGTGCACCAGAAAGGCGGGCAGGATGGTGAGCAGGCCGTAGAAAAAGACCTTGCGGGTGATGAAGACCGTGGAATAACGGTCGGACACACGACGCATAATGAGGCTGTAGACAGCCCAGGCCAGGGAAGCCGTGAGCGAAAGCACATCGCCCAACGGAGAAAGTTTCAGCACAAAATTGCCGTTGAATATCACCAGTCCTACACCCAACAGAGCCAGTAATGAACCAATCCACAAGCGGGAAGTGGCTTTTTCGCTGCGATAGAGCAAGCGCGAAAGCAAAAGGGTAAGCAGAGGCGTGCTGCACACGATGAAGGCCACGTTGGTGGTAAGCGTCACTTCGAGGGCGGTATTTTCGGTCAGGAAATAGAGCGAACCGCCTGTGACACCGCTCAGCAGCATCCAAAGTTCGTCGCGCCAGTTGTCGCACCACAGTTTGCGCGGCGATATGAACCAGATGCCTATATAGGCCATGAGGAAACGGAGCAGAAAGATTTCCTGCGGGGTAAGCCCGTTTTCAATCAATACACGGGTGGATATGAAGGTCAAACCCCATATTCCAACCACCACAACAGCCGTCAAGTGCCAGATGTAATCCTTTTTCTGTTCCATCACTTCCCTCCTACTCTATTTGTCAGTCTGCCTGTTTGACCTGCTTGGAGGCCTTATAGGCTTCCATCTCGGCACGGCTGCGGCTCGACGTCACGAGGTAGACGCCTCCGAAGATAAGCACAACAGAAAATACCTTACTTACACTAAAGCTATCCATCCCCCAGCAGACAGCCACAATGGTGGCTACCAACGGTTGCACATAGTTATACATGCCAGCTACGGTGGGACGCAGGTTCTTCTGTCCTACAATGATGAGAATGTAGCACAGGAAAGTGGAGCAGACCACAATAAACAGGATGGAAGCTATCTGCTGCCAACCCAGTGCCAGCCAGTCGGTAGCCAGCAGGCTGTTGTAAGAGAATGGCAACAGGCAGATGAAGGCATAGGTGAACATCCATTTCATCACCGTGACGGCAGAATACTTGACTACGAAATTCTTGAACAATACGAAATAAAAGGCATAACTGCACTGTGCCAACAGTACGAAGATATCGCCCAGAATGGGATTGTCGCCACGACTGGTGACAGCCCCGGCCTGTGAACTTCCCACGATAAGCAGCAAGGCTCCCGACGCGCCTACGGCAATGCCAAGAATTTTCTTGCCGGTAATAGGTTCTTTCAGAAAAATGGCTGCCAGAATCATGGCAATGAGCGGCATGCTGGTAGTGATAATGGAAGCATCGACCGGCGACGTCAGACCCACACCGAAAATATAGCTGCCCTGGTTGAAGACAATGGCCAGCAACGAAGCAGCAAACAGCTTCATCAGGTCTTTGTGTCCCACATGTTCGGGCTTCTGGAAAAAGGAGAATAGCCAGAATAGAATCATTGCGCCGAATACGCGCAAATCGGTCATCACCAATGAGCTGACAGCACCACCCATCATGACGAATTTGGCCAGCGGAGCCATCAGTCCCCACATGCTGTTGGCCGCCAGCATGGAGGCATGACCTTTCAATTTTGCTGTGTCCATAAAGTTTCAACTTCTTGTTCAGGGCGCAAAATTACGAGAAAAGTGAGCAACATATTACTATAAGCCAATGTTTTTTATGTTCTTAGTAGCCAAATCTGAAAATAAACGTGTAAATTTGCCACGGTTTATTAACATGGATATAAACCGGAAGAAAGGATATATCAACACGTTTTCAACAAATTATTAACAGATATCAGTATGGAATACAATTTCAGGGAAATTGAAAAGAAATGGCAGAAACGATGGGTGGACGACAAGACCTACCAAGTGACAGAAGACACTGAAAAACCCAAGTTTTATGTACTAAATATGTTCCCCTATCCCAGTGGTGCAGGACTGCATGTGGGACATCCGTTGGGCTACATTGCTTCGGACATCTACGCACGCTACAAACGACTGCAGGGATTCAACGTACTGAACCCCATGGGATATGATGCTTACGGACTTCCCGCCGAGCAGTATGCCATACAGACCGGACAGCATCCGGCCATTACAACCGTCAACAACATCAACCGCTATCGCGAGCAGTTGGACAAGATAGGTTTCTCATTTGACTGGAACCGCGAAATACGCACTTGTGACCCCGAATATTACCACTGGACACAATGGGCTTTCCAGCAGATGTTCCTGAGCTATTATGACAACAAGCTGCAAAAGGCACAGCCCATCAGCCAGCTGGTGAAAGCTTTCGAAGCCAACGGTACCGAAGGACTGGACGCAGCCTGCAGCGAGGAGCTGAGCTTCACGGCCGACGAATGGAAGGCCATGAGCGAAAAACAGCAGCAGGAAACGCTGATGAACTACCGCATTGCCTACCTGGGCGAAACAATGGTGAACTGGTGTCCGCAGCTGGGTACGGTGCTGGCCAACGACGAAGTGGTAGACGGCGTGTCGGAACGCGGTGGATATCCGGTAGTACAGAAGAAAATGCGTCAGTGGTGTCTGCGTGTATCGGCTTACGCACAGCGTTTGCTCGACGGGCTGGAGACCATCGACTGGACCGACTCGCTGAAAGAGACACAGCGCAACTGGATTGGCCGTTCGGAGGGTACGGAAGTGCAGTTCAAGGTGAAAGACAGCGACTTGGAATTCACCATCTTTACGACACGTGCCGATACGATGTTCGGCGTAACCTTCATGGTGCTGGCACCCGAAAGCGAACTGGTGCCGCAGGTAACTACCGAAGCACAGAAGGCTGAAGTGGAAGCTTATCTGGACCGCACCAAGAAGCGTACGGAACGCGAGCGCATCAGCGACCGCAGCGTGAGCGGTGTGTTCTCAGGCTCGTATGCCATCAACCCGTTCACAGGCGAGGCAGTGCCCATCTGGATTAGCGACTATGTGTTGGCCGGATATGGTACGGGTGCCATCATGGCCGTACCGGCACACGACTCACGCGACTATGCGTTTGCCAAGCATTTCGGATTGGAAATCCGTCCGCTGGTAGAGGGTTGCGACGTGAGCGAGGAAAGCTTCGACGCCAAGGAAGGTATCGTATGCAATTCTCCGAAAGCCGGTGCCACTCCCTACTGTGACCTTTCATTGAACGGACTGACCATCAAGGAAGCCATTGCCGCAACCAAGAAATACGTCAAGGAACATCACCTGGGACGCGTAAAGGTGAACTACCGCCTGCGCGACGCTATCTTCAGCCGCCAACGCTACTGGGGCGAACCGTTCCCTGTGTACTATAAGGACAACATGCCCTACATGATACCCGAAAGCTGCCTGCCGCTGGAATTGCCCGAAGTGGCCAAGTTCCTGCCTACCGAGACGGGCGAACCACCGTTGGGACACGCCACGAAGTGGGCCTGGGACACGGTGAACAACTGTGTGGTAGAAAACAGCAAGATTGATAACCAGACCATCTTCCCGCTGGAACTGAACACCATGCCGGGATTTGCAGGCTCCAGCGCCTACTATCTGCGCTACATGGACCCGCGCAACCACAAAGCACTGGTTGACCCGAAAGTAGATGCATACTGGCGCAACGTAGACCTCTACGTGGGTGGTACGGAACATGCTACGGGACACCTCATCTATTCGCGTTTCTGGAACAAGTTCCTGCACGATCTGGGTATTTCTGTAGTGGAAGAGCCGTTCCAGAAACTGGTGAACCAGGGTATGATTCAGGGACGAAGCAATTTCGTTTACCGCATCAAGGATACCAATACATTCGTGTCGCTGGGACTGAAAGACCAGTACGACACTACCCCACTCCACGTGGATGTAAACATCGTATCAAACGATGTGCTCGATGTGGAAGCTTTCAAGACATGGCGTCCTGAATACAATACGGCCGAATTCATTCTGGAAGACGGCAAGTACATCTGCGGCTGGGCTGTGGAAAAGATGTCGAAGTCGATGTTCAACGTGGTAAATCCCGACATGATTGTCGAGAAATACGGTGCCGACACCCTGCGCATGTACGAAATGTTCCTGGGACCGGTAGAACAGTCGAAGCCTTGGGATACGAACGGTATTGACGGTGTTCACCGCTTCCTGAAAAAGTTCTGGTCGCTGTTCTACGACCGTGCAGGCAATTATCTGGTGACAGACGAAGCTGCCAACAAAGACGAACTGAAGTCACTACACAAGCTTATCAAGAAGGTGACGGGCGATATAGAGACATTCTCGTATAACACCAGCATCAGTGCCTTCATGATTTGCGTAAACGAACTGGCTTCGCTGAAGCGCTACAAGAAGGAAATCCTGAATCAGCTGGTCATCGTACTGGCTCCGTTTGCTCCACACGTATGCGAGGAGTTGTGGGAGACCATGGGCAACCAAGGTTCGGTGTGCGATGCACAATGGCCTGCCTTCAACGAGGAATATCTGATAGAGAATACCGTAAACTACACCATTTCATTCAACGGCAAGGCACGTTTCAACATGGAATTCCCGACCGATGCCACTTCGGAAGCCATCCAGAGCGCAGTGCTGGCCGATGAACGTTCGGCCAAATGGATAGAAGGCAAGAACATTGCCAAGGTCATCGTAGTGCCGAAGAAGATTGTGAATGTAGTAGTTAAATAAGACATATATACTTTCAGTTATGGCAATCACAGGTTTGAAAAAAGCAGCCCTAGTTCAGGAAGTGAAGGACTATACCCTTATCACCATAGGGCTTATCAGCTATGCATTAGCATGGGCAGTGTTCCTTATCCCCTATCAGATTACTACGGGAGGAACTACCGGTATAGGAGCCATCATTTACTATGCTACCGGCTTTCCTATACAGTATTCCTACTTCATCATCAATGCAGTACTGATGACCTTTGCCATAAAAATACTGGGACCCAAATTCAGTATCAAAACCACGTATGCTATCATTGCCCTGACACTGCTGCTCGAATTCTGCCAATGGCTGGTGAAGAATCCCGATGGAACATTCCCGCAGGTCTTAGGACCGGGACAAGACTTCATGGCATGTCTGATAGGTGCCAGCATGTGTGGTTTTGGACTGGGTATTGTGTTCAACCAGAACGGTAGTACAGGAGGTACGGATATCATCGCTGCCATCGTGCACAAATACAAGGATGTGACACTGGGAAAGATGATTATGGCCTGTGATTTCCTGATTATCAGCTCCTGCTACTTCATTTTCAACGACTGGCGCCGTGTCATATTCGGCTTTGTCACCCTGTTCATCATCGGTTTCGTGCTGGATTACGTAGTAAACAGTGCCCGCCAATCGGTTCAGTTCTTCATATTCTCCAAGGAATACGAGAAGATAGCCAACCGCATCAACAAGGAAACACACCGTGGTGTGACCGTGCTCGACGGTATTGGCTGGTACAGCAAGAATCATGTGAAAGTGCTCGTCGTTCTGGCCTATAAACGCCAATCGGTACAAATATTCCGACTGGTGAAGGACATAGACCCCAACGCTTTCATCTCACAAAGTTCAGTTATCGGTGTATACGGTGAAGGATTTGACAGACTGAAAGTGAAGTAAAACCAACCGGAAAACAAGCAAATGACCTGCAAAAGGAAACAACCGACACGATAATAGCCAAACAAAGAAAACACCAAACTACTACTGAAACATCATGTAAGAAGATTCTGAACAAACCATCGTCAGAACAAACAGGAAAAGAATGCAGGACTAACAAAAGAGTAAACCAGGAAAAACGCATTGAAAGAGAAAAACGGATGCTCTCAACAATTTGATTAGATCACAACTAACGGACCTATATACAATGAAAAAATTTGTTTTTGCAACCAACAATGCACATAAGCTGGAAGAAGTAAAAGCCTTGCTGGGCGACAAGATAGAATTGCTCAGTATGAAGGACATAAAATGTTCGGCCGATATTCCTGAAACAGAAACCACACTGGAAGGAAATGCGCTGCTGAAGGCAAGGTATATTTACGAAAATTACCACATAAACTGCTTTGCCGACGACACGGGCCTTGAAGTGGAAGCACTCAACGGAGCTCCCGGCGTTTATTCGGCACGCTATGCCGGCGAGGAACACAATTCGGAGGCCAACATGAAGAAACTTCTGCACGAACTGGAAGGAGTGGAAAACCGGAAGGCTCAGTTCAGAACCATCTTCGCACTCATCATTGAAGGCAAAGAATACCTGTTTGAAGGCATTGTAAAGGGAGAAATCATCAAGCAGAGAAAAGGAAACGCCGGATTCGGCTACGACCCTATCTTTGTTCCCGAAGGATACACGCAGACATTTGCCGAAATGGGAAGCGAAGAAAAAAACAAAATCAGTCACCGGGCCAAAGCCGTAGGAAAACTGTGTAAATTCCTGCACACACTCTGACATTACGGAAAAGACTGCCACCGGCAGACAACATACACAACTGCTGAAATCTTGCAAGTGCCCGGGCTTAACCGGCCTGGCACTTGCAGGAATCGGCAGAAACCTACTTCCTCATTTACCTTGATTCTACCACACACCTCTACCCTGTCCCACTCTACTGCTGTCAGCCATGAAACAAGCCGTCCTGTTTTGTATCCTGCTTCTGTCAATCGTATTGCCCGTAAAAGCACAACGTGCCATCGGTAACTGGCAAACACACCTCTCCTACCACAACCCTACCCGATGTGAATCTGCCGGACACCGCCTGTTCATACTGGCCAACGGTGGCCTGTACAGCTACGACCAGGAAGACAACAGCCTGCAAACTTACAGCAAAGCCGCTCCGCTGAGCGATACGGACATCTACTTCATAGGCTGGCAGCCGGAATACAGCACGCTGGTCATTGTCTACACCAACGCCAACATTGACCTGCTGACCGGCGACGAAGACGTGTACAACCTGCCCGAATTCAAGAATAAGACCAGCCTGACGGCCAAGCAAGTGAACCACATCTGTTTCCTGCACGAACGTGCCTACCTTTCTACCGCCTCGGGCATACTGGAAATCAATCTGAAAAAGAAAGAAATCAGCAACTTCTACAACTTCGGCTGCAATGTGGCCGCCTGTGAGGCCACCAACACCCAACTCACGGCTGCTACCGAACGTGGCCTATACAGTGGACAACTGGGCGATAACCTACTGGATATGAACAGCTGGACCAAACTGGACGACGATACCAGCGAATTCCTGGCCCAGCATCCCGATGTTCCCTTCAAAGCCGAAGTGCCTGAAGGAATGACCCCCGACAGCCCCCTGCAGAACTGGTCCTATTGGATAGGCTTTGCCGACGAAAAACTGCTCATCGCCGGCGGAGGTCACATAGCCGACCGCCTGCTACGGACGGGTACCGTCATGACGTATGCCGACGGACACTGGGACAGCTTCCAGGAGGAAGGCATCAGCCAGCAGACCGGACAAGCTTACCTTGACATCAACTGCGTGGCACAGGACCCGCAAGACGAAACCCACCACTTTGCCGCATCGGCCGGCGAAGGCATCTATGAATTCAAGGACGGGAAGTTTACCAACTGGTACAGCATGCACAACAGCCCGCTGGAGACTGCCCTGCCAGGCTACGAAGCCGAACAGAACTATGTGCGCATCAACGGTCTGATTTACGACAGTGAAAACAACCTGTGGATGGTGAACAGCGAAGCCCGCCATGCCGTACACGTGCTGAAAAACAACGGAGAATGGAAGAGTTTTGAATTTCCCGAAGCATCGTCAGCCAGCAACTTCGGGCGTACTATCATAGACCGCCGCGGATGGCTCTGGGCCACCTCCTCGCGCATAGAATCGGGTGGATTGTTCTGCTTGAACTATAACGGAACCATAGACGACGAATCGGACGACCAGCACCGTTTCCTTACGCGCTTTACCAACCAGGACGGTACCTTGCTCGACCAGCGGGCCGTCTACTGCATAGCCGAAGACCGGGAAGGCACCATCTGGATTGGCACCAACAAGGGGCCGCTGGTGCTCGGCAATCCGTCACGCTTCTTCGACGATGACTTCCGCTGTACGCAGGTCAAGGTGGCACGCAACGACGGCACCAATCTGGCCGACTACCTGCTGGAAAACGAAACCGTTAATGCCATTGCCATAGACGGCGGCAACCGAAAATGGATAGGAACCGAAAGCAGCGGACTCTACCTGCTCAGCAAAGACGGTACAGAGACCATTGAACACTTCACAGAGGACAACAGTCCCCTGCTGTCCAACAGCATCACTTCGCTGGCCATTCATCCACGTACGGGCGAAGTATTCATTGGCACGTCGAAAGGGTTGGTTTCTTATCAAAGCGATGCCACTGAGGGCGCCAGCTCGTTCGAGGAAGGGCAGGTAAGAGCTTATCCCAACCCCGTAAGGCCGGAATACAGCGGTCCCATTACCGTGACCGGCATGATGTACGACAGCAACGTGAAGATAGTCACCGTGGCCGGACATCTGGTCTATCAAGGAACTTCCATAGGAGGACAGTTTGTGTGGAACGGTTGCGACAGCCGGGGCAGGAGAGTGCCTTCAGGCGTCTACATGGTGCTGGCCAGCAACCAGGAAGGAAAGGAAGGGATTGTGACGAAGATTGTGGTTATCAGATAAAAGCAGTGGTTAGCGGTCAGTGGTTAGTGATAAGCAGTTAATAGTAAGCGGTTAGCGGTCAGTGATAAGTGGTCAGTAGAGCTACAAGTTTCCTTTGCTTACCACTTACCGCTAACCGCTGAATCACGCCACTTACCACTAAATTACTGAATTACTTGCTCAGCTCCAGCATCCGTTTGATAGGTCTCACCGCCTTTTCGGCCACTTCAGGGTCTACCGTAATCTCCGGAGTCTCGTTTTTCAGGCAGTCATACAGTTTCTCCAGCGTGTTCAGGCGCATGTAGCTGCATTCGTTGCAGGCACACGTGCTATCGGCGGGTGGGGCAGGGATGAAGGTCGTATCGGGACATTGTTTGCACATTTCGTACAGAATGCCGGCCTCGGTAGCCACAATGTATTCCTTCTCAGGATGAGCCACGGCATACTTCAGCAGCGCCGCCGTAGAACCTACTACATCGGCCAGCTTCAGCAACGCACCCTTGCACTCGGGATGAGCCAGTACCACGGCACCCGGATGCTCCTTCTTCAGTTCCACAATCTTTTCCACCGAGAACTGTTCGTGCACGTGGCATGCACCGTTCCACAGCAGCATATTGCGGCCTGTCACCGCGTTGATATATCCACCCAGGTTGCGGTCAGGACCGAAGATTATCTTTTCGTCCTGTGGGAAACTTTCCACAATCTGACGTGCATTGGTCGAAGTCACTACCACATCGGTCACCGCCTTTACGGCAGCTGTTGTGTTGACGTATGAAATCACCGTATAGCCCGGATGTGCCTTTACAAACTCGGCAAACTCATCGGCCGGACAGCTGTCGGCCAGTGAACAGCCGGCTGCCATATCGGGCACCAACACCTTCTTGTCGGGACAAAGCACCTTGGCCGTTTCACCCATGAAGTGCACACCACACATCACGATGATATCAGCATCCGTCTTAGCCGCCCACTGTGCCAGTGCCAGGCTGTCGCCCACAAAGTCGGCAATATCCTGAATCTCGCCTCTCTGGTAGTAATGTCCCAGAATCACTGCGTTCTTCTCCTTTTTCAGTTGCTTGATAGCTTCTTTCAGATTATCCATAATTCTACATTTATATATACCATATATTGTTATCAACACCTGTTCATAATATGCAAAGTTAATAACTTTGGCAGATATTTACTATAAATATAGCTGATTTACAAAGCTTTTTCCAATTTACTAAAAAAGACGTTCAAAAGATTATCAACAAGTAATGCACATTTGGTTCCCAGTTATCAGGAATCCAAACGTGCATTATTAACCGATTATCAACAAACTTATCAACGAAATGTTAACAACCTGTACAGTATATTCAGAATCACAGCTATTCAACGGCAACTGGTAAAATAGTGTCGCCCGAAGCTATCAGTTTCTTCACAAACTTCATTTGCGTGTCCCGTCCGTGCATGAAGTCATCCACAGTAAAAGGCACGGTGTAGTGAGGAACAACGCCTTCTCCTTCCAACGGAAATCCCTTGGAAGAATACCCCGGTTCACGGGTAGGAAGACGCAACCAAGTGCCGTGCGAAGTACAGAAATACTTCGGCCCGTTGCCCGTATCTCCAGCAGTAGGCTCACCTACCAGTATCACGTTGCCGCTCTCTTTCATATCAATGGTAAAACTTTCAGCAGCCGAGAAAGTAGTCGGTCCAACCAATAAAAACACCTGTCCGCGGTAAGCATCGTCGGAAGGTTTCAGCTGACGGGAAGTGGAAAGACAATGAGACTGCGGATGACGGATGAAATACTCGCATAAATGCACACCATTCGTACTGTTTCCACCACCGTTGCCACGGACGTCCACAATAAGATAGGGCAGATGGCTCACCGTGGGATAGCATGTGGCAAACTCTTCCATGACAGGCGACATCATGGTATTGATAGCCAAGTAACCGATGCTGTCATTCAGTACCCGGGCTTCTACAGCAGGCTGTTCCTCAGCAGGAAAATAATCAGACCGACGTAGTTGCAGATTCAACGTCAGCGTATCGGCACCACGTTGCACGGTATAGTGATGCACTGTGTCGGCATAACTGCGAAGCACATTTTTTGCCGAACGGTAATGACGGTCAGAAACCGTAGAGCCGCAAAAATATTTCTCATTCCAGGCTATCCACTGCTTTACCGGAATGGAATCCACAGCCAGAATGCGGTCTTTATCACGAAAACCGGCATCCAGCAAATAACGGTTGGGACGACTTATAAACAACGAGTCGTTGATAACCTCAGGCACGATTCTGGCAGTGTACGTGCGAAAGCAAGTGTTGGCATGGCCTGCACCCAGTGCCGCCACGTATTCCTGCACCAACAGACCATATTCCGTCACTTCTCTTGCTTGCGACACCCGAGGCGCAAAAGCACGGTAAAGAGAATCCATATTTATCCCTTTTTTCCGATAAAGCGAATAGTTCTCCACTACTAGCCGATGAATTTCCTCGAAGTCGGCGGCAAACTGGTCAGGAGTCAGAGTCAAATCGGGTAGATAACAGAACTCAGCCTCCCGATTGTCTTGTTGATACTTGTAATAGGCATAACCTACCAGACCACCAAACGCCAGCAGAAGTACCAGCACTACGATACCTGCTATTTTCAATACTCTTTTCCACAAAGGACGATTTTTTTTCCATACTGTTCATGCTTTATTTTATCTCTTTCTTCTTTGCACAAAAGTAAATACTTTCCAAATACCAGCTATCTATCAAAGCCTATAAGTCCTCCTCTTTTTAACATCCATTTATATATTTCTTATTTCTCTTTTTAAAAGAAAAACTTTTTAATGCTGATGATAGCCTGTTAATAGTGTGGACAAATAAATCCGTTTTTTCTTGCCCATGAAGTTATTAGTCACAGAGCTTTTGTTTTCCCATTCTTATCCACCGGCAGCTTTTCCAGCTTAATGGCTGGTTACAAGGATTTACCGTTGCTTCTTGGCTATTTGATTAACATCTTGTTTATAACTTGTGAGGTTAATAACTTCCTGTCCTTTTTACCTTGTTTTGCTACTGAAAACCATGTTGAATCTAGCCTTGAAAGTTTTCCGTAACTTATTTGTAATGTTCGTTACAGGCTTCTATTAGGCGTTCTTTTCAATTCTGCAAATATTCTTTTCATTTTTCTTTCCCCAGCCTATTGACACACTTTCCACCGGTTATTAACATCCCTGTTAACGGCTTTTCGCCTTGAGGATGCTGTTGTGAGTGGATTGTGCAATGTTTCTGTTGCAGTCCTGCATTATTCCGATTGCGTCATATTCCTATGCATTGGGCATGTATATTCTCTATTCGAGTCATGTTTTCCACCTTATTATATAATGTATATTGATGCCTCGATTCAGTCCTGTCTGTGTCTGTTTGTTGCTGTCTAAACGTTATGAGCAGACAGGGTAGGGGTTATCAACTTGTTATCAACTGCCTGCTTTGGCTGTTTTCAGCTTGGAAATAAGTAAATAAACCCTGTTTTGCCATATACTATTAACATGATGTTTATAACTACCATTGTTAATAACTAGCGATAGGATTTCAGATTTTAGATTTCAGAATTCAGCGATTAGAGTCATGAATGCAGAGCTATGATTGATAGTTTTATAATCCTGAAATCATAAATCATAAATCTGAAACATGAACTAAAGTTACTCCTTTCCTGTCATCTTTGCAACTCCGTTTTTTCAACCGCTTATTAACACCTATGTGAATAGAATGGTGTATCTTTTGATAAGATAGGATGCGGCTCGGCAGTACCTTCGCTCAAAAGCAAGCTTTTGGCTTGGTACTACGCTCGCCTTTGCCTATCTTTGCCCGCAAAGTCGGAACAAACAATATTAGATAGTCTTGAGATGGATACACACCGTAAACTGAAAATCAATGAGCTGAACCGCATCAGCGCTGAAGAGTTCAAGAGAGTGGAAAAGTTGCCGCTGGTAGTGGTGCTCGACAATGTACGCAGCCTGCACAACATCGGTTCGGTATTCCGTACTTCCGACGCCTTCCGCGTGGAGTGCATCTACCTGTGTGGCATTACGGCCACTCCGCCCCATCCCGAAATGCACAAGACTGCACTGGGCGCGGAATTCACCGTCGACTGGACCTATGTTAATAACGCGGTGGAAGCTGTTGAAAACCTCCGTCGCGAAGGCTATACCGTTTATTCCGTAGAACAGGCCGAAGGAAGCATCATGCTCGAAGACCTGACACTGGACCCCGCCGGGAAATATGCCGTAGTGATGGGCAACGAAGTGAAAGGCGTGCAGCAGGAAGTGATAAACGCCTCGGATGGCTGCATCGAAATTCCGCAATACGGCACCAAGCATTCGCTCAATGTGTCGGTAACGGCTGGTATCGTCATTTGGGACCTTTTCAAGAAGTTGAAGTTCCATTAACAACGTTTTCCACCGCTTCTGTTGAAAACCTCCGGGTTACTTGATTTATCTCTTAAGACATTCTTGCAGTATGCCATGTCTTCATTAAGTTTCCGCATCAAGTGTGGGATGACGGTCTATTATCCGTTTGAAACTTGGAGATGCGGACTATAAGCCGAATGTTAGCAGTGAACTACTATCGCGTTAGCAGTGTACTGCTATCGTGTTGGGAGTACACTGCTATCGGGAGAGGAGTTAACTGCTATCACGTGGGGAGTACACTACTATCAAACTGGCTTTAGAAGAGTGATATTAACAGGCTATGCACTTCCTTGCAGAAGGGCTGGGTAGGGGGGCAAAATATTTTTTTGAAAAAAATCGTTTTTCTTTTAGGGGTTATTTTCTTCTTGCGTGTCTATTTCATAATATTGCTGTCCGATAAAATCGATTAAATATAAAAAATGCC
>ULPZ01042518.1_pt1 | contig 47488 bp, 29 predicted proteins | sample 1953991 | NCBI WGS metagenome assembly ULPZ01 (sample SAMEA4835642, study PRJEB28245) | human gut metagenome | biome: gut microbiome; material: fecal sample | place: Denmark | collected 2008
AACCGATGGGGTTATTTAGGGGTTTTCTTGGGGTTTCTGAATGTTGGAGTGTTCCGTTGCAGAGAGGCGCGAAGCGGTTTTGTCGGGGTTGTAGGTTTGTGTGGATGAAAAAGGGCGGTCTGTCCTCTCGGATGGGCCGCCTTACGTTACCTTAAAATCTAATACCTATGAAATGAGTAAAATCGTTGTTGCGTCTAAAAGTAGATTGAATAGACCGCGCCGGGCGCGTCAGTCCTCGTCTTCGTCAGTTTCTTTGCGATAATTCATTTGCTGAGGTGCAAAGCGATTCAAATTTCATCTTCATCGGTTTCTCCGCATAGTTCGCGCAACCGGTCCTCGATCGTGACGGATGTATGAACATCCATATCAACCTCAACGGCTTTCATCTTCGGCGTATGGAACTCAAGCAAGCGCAGTTCCGCGCTGACACGCTCGTTAGCGTCCAGTACCATCATATCCACATCGAAGTCCGACATCTGTATCGGGTTGCCGTCAGCGTCAGCCAGTATCCTTGAACTGAGTATAACGCCGTCTTTGTCGGTGAAATCAATCTTACGAGGCTTGCCGTCTGCCTCGGTCTGCGGCTTCGGCTCAAAGTATGCAAGGCTATGAGCGCGAAGATACCCTTTGAGAGGGTTTTCCTTGTTGGGCGTACCCTTTTGTCGCCCACCTGTTTTCTTACCTTTTGCCATGATTAACTATGTTTTTCATCGGCTGCGCTCGGCAAAGCCGGAACAAGTTTCGCTCTGCGCTTGCTTGCACGATGATACAAAACTTAAAAGTTGCCTGCAAAGGTATGGTGGTAAATTAGCGCACGAATTTTAACTTTTGAAACTGAAAAGATTATGGGACTATTCGGAAGTATTGCAGGCGGTGCGCTTGGTGCTGTCGGGAGTATATTCGGCGGTATCTCGGCGAGCAGCGCCATGAGGAAGGTCAAGAGGAATCTTGAGGCCCGGCAGCGTGAGAACAGGGACTGGTTTGAGCGCAGGTATAATGAGGATGCGACCCAACGCGCGGACGCTCAACGTATTTTGACCAAGACCGAGGAGGCAATCCGCAACCGCAATCAGCAGGCCGCCGGGGCGCAGGCGGTAATGGGCGGAACGGAAGAGAGCGTGGCAGCCGCCAAAGCCGCCAACAATCAGGCTCTCGCCGATGCCACCTCGCAGATTGCCGTCAATGCCGAGGCACGCAAAGACCGGATCGAGCAGACTTACAGGCAACGTGAGGCGCAGATAAATGATGCTCTTGACGGTATGGAGGCAAATAAGGCGCAGGCCATAGGCGGTGCCGTTCAGGGTGTGGCGCAGGCCGGTGCGGGTATTATGGGTGCTTTCTAAGGATTTGTGGCTATGGCATATACTGAGGAAGAATACGGGCAGAGCCAAGACACCACTCCGACACCGCAAGCGGAATCTCCCACAACATCTACCGGCACTGAACACGAGATTCCTGCTCTCACGCCCGAACAGCAACAGCGTGTGGACGCGACTGCCGGGACTGACCGACAGATCAAGACGATTCAGGAGTGGATGGACGCGGAGGATAACCGACCCGAAAACGAGGAGGAGCGCAAGAAGCGCGAGCGACAGGAGAAGTCGAAGCGCATCATCGCTGCCGTCAGTGACGGTTTGTCGGCGTTGGGCAATCTCTATTTCACCACTCGGTATGCTCCCAATATGTACAACCATGAGAAAGGGAGCATGACTACCGCCGTAGGCAAACGTCTTGAACAGCAGAAGGCGGAGCGAGAAAGAGAGCGTGACCGGTATCTGAATTTCTCGCTCAAACTCGGCGACCTTGAGAATCAGCGTGCCGCAACCCTGCGTGAACTGGAAGCACAGCAGGAACGGCAGAAACTCGCACGCGAAAAGGCTCAACGAGAGGCAGAGGCGCACGGCTGGGAGGCAGCCCTTCAGGACGATAGAAGGCGCGAGCAGGCAGGGAAAGCAAATAAAGCCGAGCAGGACGCTATTGCAGCTAAAGCTGTTGCAGATACTGCACCCGAAATGCAAAGGGCGAAACTCGAAACAGAACACGCTCGTAAGGGCAGTTATGATGCTTCTGCCGAAAACTCCCGTGCATCAGCCGCCGCTCATAATCGAAGTAACCCGAAAGAATTTACTGCTTGGGATGAACATGGCCGGCCACATCCTTTCGCCACCAAAGCAGCCGCTGAGTTATTTGCCAAACAGCACGGCACATGGAAGGAAGAGGACGTTACCCAAACATCGGAAACGGACAGCGAGACGAATGGTAAATCCACAACTACGACCAAGAAGAAGAGCGGTCATCCTGCACGGCCCGCGCAAGGAACGATGCCGGGTGTGAGAGATGAAAGAAACATGCCGGAAACAAATTAATCACAACAAATTATGCCAAACGAAAGTACAAAGTGGCTCTATGAGCAACTGAATAGAAGAGGATACAATGTAGGCAAAGACCAGGCCGAGTTTGACAGTCTGATGGCAAGCAATGCCGAGTCGCGTGCATGGGCATTTGAGACAGCAAGGAAATCGGGACTGAACGTAGGAAAGGATATGGAAGAGTTCACCTCGCTTGTTGCACCTACACCGCAGGCAACCCCGGCGGCTCCTGCCACGACTCCCATGCCTACCCCGACAACGCAGACCCCGACCCAGTCAGCACCTGCGACCGCGCCACAGCAACCTGCATGGCAACCCACCGAGCAGGAGAAGATACGAATGTCGTATCAGATTCACACCATGCTCAACGACTTCAATCAGAAGTCAAAGGCACGCATCGCGCAGGTTCAGCGACTTTCCGAGCCGTTCACACCCGAAGGCAGGAAGAAACGCCGTGCTTTGGAGTTCCAAGCGCAGCTTGCAGGCACACCCACCAAGGTAATGGGATTGACACCGCCCATACCTGCCCCTGCCACCGATGGAGAGGTAGAAGTCCCCAAGGGAGCCGCCGAACAGCCAGTGCAGAGCAGTCAGTCGCCCGTGCCTTACGGAGTAAAGTATGTTGACGGCAAGCCTGTCACGCAATGGCTCTTGCCCGATGGCAGGCTCACAACGAGCCTCATTGAGGCAGACCAAGCCGAGTATGGCGCACGCACGGCACGTCTGCGCCACCAGTTTGAGAACCGCATGAAGCAGAACGGACTTGACCCTGCCAAGCCCGAAGATGTGGAGATGCAGGCGCAGTTTGACGCACAAGGTCCTGCCTATGAGGCTGTGGCTGACCTTTGGCGCGAAGCCGAAGAGAAGCACAAGGCAGACAAGGAGCGCAACGCCAACAAGCACTGGGATAGTTATGCGGCTATGGGTGGCGGACGCGAAATGCGTATCGTTACCACGTCCATGAACCGTCACGATGACAACATCTCGCACATGACACGCTTTGACATTGAAAAGATGATGGACAATGCGTGGAATCGTGTCGGCTCACGGATTACCACCAATTGCTACAACCGCCTGCGTCAGCAGTACCCCAGCGCAAGTGAAGAGGAATTGCGTGCCACAGCCACGGATATGGCACGCTCATTGTCGGACAATGCCGTGTACCAGTATGCCGTTCAGCAAAACACACCCAAAAGCACACTGGAATACTTCGGTCGTACTGTCGCCGACATGAACGTGATTAACTCGATCAGCAAAGGTCTTGCCCGAAGCCAAGCAGGAACGAGTGGCGACCTTGCAGCTTATGAGGCCGCTATGGGCGAATATGGCAAGAACCACCGCGTTGCGCAGGTAGCAGGCACAGTTGTCGGCATGGCTGTTGACCCCGTGACATGGGTGTCGGGCGGTGTCGGCTCACTCGCAGGCAAAGGTGCGCTCAACCTCGGCGGTCGTTTCCTCGCAAGCAGAGCCGCAGGCATGACAACGCAGATGGGTTCACGTCTCTTCGGCTCATCGCTCACAGGTCGTGTCATTGTCGGCTCGGCAGGAGCGGCAGGCAACCTCGCAACCTATGAGGGATTGAAAGAGGCAGAATCGCAGTGGCTTCACGGCGGTCATGTCAATGCCGAGACTGGAGAGGTTGAGGGATATTCGGCAGGCGAGATACTGAAATCAACCGGGCATGGTATGCTCATGGGTTCGGTAATCGGCCCGCTATCGCCAGTCATCGGCAATGTCGGTGACAAGGCTGTACGCGCCACGACCTCAACGATAGGCAAGGTTGGCGTGCGAGGTGGAGAGATTGCCGTGTCAACTCTCGCCGAGGGTACGGTGTTCTCTGTCCCCGAATGGATAGGCGGTGATGCCGATGCAATGGACGTGTGGACTGACAACATGGCGATGATGCTTGGCTTCAAGGCACAGCACGGCATCAAGAGCGCACCGCGCGTCATCGCCAGCCTGCGCCCAATCAAGCCGACCAATGGCAGACCTCTGACGCAGGCAGAGCGCAACCACAACCGCATGAGTTTTGAGGAGCGTGTCCGCAAGAGCATGGACGCAAGTCCGAACGACCTTGCATTCACAGCCGATGAGCGCGAGGAACTGCGCCGGGCAGGATATGGCGAACTTGCCGACCTGTTCAGCCGAGACCGCGTGCAGGAGGTTCAGCGACCCGATGTCAACCCAGCCGAGGGTGCTATTGAGTTGAGAACCGAGCGCGTTGAGGCTGAAACCATCAGTCGCAACCCCGAATTTGACGGCTATTCTGCAATGGAGGAACTCATGCAGGACGGCAGAGTCAGCCAAGCCGCACGCGCCAAAGCCTACTATGTCCTCACCGGGCGTATGCTCCCTATGGGAACAATCACCGGGTACACCACCACAACCACAGAGGACGGACGTGTGACCGTCAATGCCACCACCGCAGACGGCGAGGTTGTGACCAGTCGCACATTCAAGGACGAGCAGGCCGCCAAGCAGGAGACCGACAACATCATGCGTCAGGCAGAACTCAATTCCATTGACGTTGGCGAGCGTTATACAGACGCGGTAGCCGATGACATGGTGCTTGATGCCGCTATCAGCGAGGTGTCGCCCGGTGCCGACCCTGCAACAATCAAGAGAATCTATCGTGCTGTCAAGGCAGGCAACAAGGACGTGACCGAATCACAGCGTCAGTTGGTGGAATTCCTTGATGACGCAATCGAGCGCAACAAGGACATAGCCGACAGCCGCCGACCCGAAGCAATCCGCGAGGCTCTGAAAGAGGAGACTGGCATTGATGTGGACGCTGTTCTGCGGAAGATGCCCTCCAAGCGCACCGAAGCGGAGCAGGCGGTTGTCAAGGCGTATGCAGAGCGACTCTTCCCCGAAGAGACACGTCAGCGAAATGCCGAGCCTACCCCGGAGCAGGAAGAGGCGCAGAGCCAGTATCAGCAGGGCCGCGAGTTGTACGGACGCTTTGAAGAGGGCGACCCGACCGCGCAGGCAGATGTTGACGCAATCGCACTCCGTATGCAGGAAGCCTACCAAGCCGTTGAGGACGCTTTCGGCGCGGAAGCCGAATACTATATGTTCCATGTCAACGAAAATCCGTGGGCATTGGTCAACGACCCCGAACTGACAATTGAACAGCAGGACGCAGTCCTCTACTACATCAACGCCAAGGCCGCTCTTGACGGCGTTATGGACGCATCCAACGAGGCGGCCGACCGCAAGCGTGCCGAGGTTGAGCAGTCAGTGAGCAAACGCACGCACAAGAACAAGGACGGTAAGGATGACGGTATGATTATCCCTGCCACCATGAAAGTGGATGACAGACAGGTGTACGTTGTCAAAGGTGATGTCGTAATGTTCTCCAATGGCACTGTCGTTGATGTGCGAAATTCTTCGGAGAGTGTGGTTGTCATGGACGCGCAGACCGGGGAGTATGAGTTCGCTTCTCCCGACCAAATCAATAAAGTGTCGGAAGCTCTCAATTCACAGGATGAACTGGATACGGCATTGTCGGTAATCGAGCAGGAGCGGATGAGGGTGTTTGGTGATAATGCCGTTGCGCCGGAAGAATCTGCCGAGAAAGATGCGGTGTTTGATGAAAGTTCCGTAACTTTGCAGGAGAATGTCAATAACGATGGAAACAGACCTGAACAAAATAATGATGGCAAATGGTCGTCAGACGGCGGCTCAGTGGTTACAGACTCAGCCGGAAGCGTGGAGGGATATAGAGACCGAAGCGATATACGAGTGTATGAGGCGGGGTTGGCCTCTGAACAGGATGGAAATACAGAGTACAGCGAGAGAGATAGACGCGAAGCGGAATCCGAAAGGCTGGTAAGCATAGCGAAGCAGCATGGCCAGTACATACATAGTGCTGACTATAATAAATTAGGGATTAAAAAAAGTAAGCAGAGCGGCGAGAGCATTGTATATGATAATCACGATGCAGATGGTAGGATTTACAAGGTAAAAGACCCTTACGCAAAGTCCCCGATGAAGGGGAATGTCCGGCCGGAAGATGCCATCTATGAGCATTTGGTGTACAATAAGTATTTCCCTGAAACGGCGTATCGGTTTGAGGGGATAAGCGATGATTTGGGTGATGTGCGCATTGTGTTGTCGCAGGGTTATGTTGAATCGGCAGGACAGCCAACCAAGGCGCAGATTGAGGCTGCATTGGCTGAAAAAGGGTTGTTGCCGGAGGGTAAATACACGTATGGCAATGATGAGGTTTCGGTTACTGATGTGACCGGGGATAATGCATTGCTTGGTGCGGACGGCAAGGTTTATTTCATTGACCCGATAATTAATTTCAAGAAGCCTGCCAGGGATATATTGGGGGATAATGCCAGTGATGAAGCGGTCTCAAACGAAGGGAACGGACAGCAAAGCGCACTCTCGCGCATACCTCTCAACGAGCAGGGAGATCCGAGTTTTGAAGCCGTGGATAAGGAAACGGCCTGGGATGGACTTGTTGAGGCTGTCGGCGGTGAGGATGATGCAGTTGAAATCGCTTTGGCGCAGGTTCAGCAGGCGACCGCCGACCTTGAAGCACTCAACAAGAAGCCGCCAACAATGAAGGCCCCGAAACTGAAAGGTTCGCCTATGGCTATGGCAGAAGCCAAGCGCAAGGCGGTCGAGCAGTATCAGAACGACCTTGCCCAGTACAATCAGCAGATTGCCGAGGCGCAGGCACGCATTGACGCATGGAACGGCATTGTCGCCGTCCACAACACGCGCAAAGCAGAGTTGCGCCGTCAGCAGGAAGAGGAACGCCGACAGCGTGATGCAATCGCCCACGATGAGGCTGTTGCCCGATTTGAAGAGGAACAGCGCATCAAGGCAGAGAAGCAGGCCGAGCAGGAGCGCATAGGCGTTCATGCCGTCAATCCCAATATTAAGGACAAATGGGACGCAGCTCCCAAAGTTGAGGGCAATGCCGATGCAATCACCCTGCCCGATGGCTCAACCCTCACAGGTCGTTATGTGCTGACCGAAGCAGGAGCCGCCTCGCCGAGCCATGACGTGAACAATGCCTATCAGCCTACCGAGGGCTTCCCGATTGACGAGAACGGTCAGAGCGTCAACGACCGCGACTATATGCGCGACAAGGACGCACAGCAGATTGTAGAGGGCATGGCAAGCAGTTACGACAACCGCGCCCTGCAAGACCCCGTAATCGTCAGCAGGGACGGCGTTGTGCTTTCGGGCAACAACCGCACCATGTCGGGCGACCTCGCCGCAGGCAGAGGCACTGATAAGGCTTACGTTGACTATCTCGCCCAGTTCGGTCATAAGAAATTCGGCTTTACCCCGGAGCAGGTCGCAGGCATGAAGAATCCTCGCGTGGTATTCGTGCCGGACGAGGCTCTTCCCTACGATGCTACAACCTTTGCGCGGTTCAATGCGCAGGAGAAGAAATCGCAGGGCAAACCCGAAGCTGCCGTGAAACTCGGCAAGATTGTCCCCGACAATGTTTTCAACAGTATTGTCAATGACATCAGCCGTTACGACCGCCTCTCGGACTATTACGCTGACGAGAAAGCCGTAGCGCAGGCACTGGGCGCACTCATGCAGGCAAAGGTCATCAACGACAAGCAACTGCCCGAAATGCGTACTGGCACGGCGTTGTCGGCCGCAGGAAAGGAACTTATCGAAAACACTCTTATCGGCAAGGTATTCCAAGCCTCGCCCGATGCCGTGCGTCAGATTATCTCCGTTCCGACCCTGCGCCAGTCAATCGTGATGGGCCTTAGCGAGATTGCCAACAACCGCACCCTCGCAAGTAAAGGCTATGATATTAGCGAGGAACTCTCAAAGGCCGTTGACCTTGTGGCACGCGCCAAGACCGCGATGCCCGACATCTACAAGGACGGTATGCCAGTATCGCCTTTCGGACGTATGCAGGGACTGTTTGATGACGAGTTCGGCGACAGCCGCGTCACTGACAGCACTGCCCTCCTGCTTGCCGACATCCTCAACAGCGGCAAGCCGAGCGACCTCCGCAAGGTGCTGTCATCCTACAACAACGAGGCGGCGCAGGCCGCAGGAGGTCAGATTGATATGTTCCTCAACTCAATACCGACCAAAGAAGAAATACTTACCAACGTAAATGAACATTTCAGAAATGCAACCCCAAAAGAACAGCAGGCACTCGTGGACGCTGCCATTGCGGAGCGCAAGCGCAGAGCCGAAGCAGACGCAGAACAGCGTGAACGAAGCGAGGCAAGTGAACAAACTCCGCATGATGATGAACGCCGTGCAGAGCCTCAACAGCCAACAGCAGGCGACACCGAGTTAACAGAGTTAGAGCCACTCGGCAAAGACCGCAACGACCTATACGAGGACACTCCCGAAGAAGCCGCACTCCGCGCACGAATCAGCGTGGGCGAAGAATGGGAAGAGGAAGGCCCCGCGCCCGACAAACCCATCTACAAACGTAAACTCTACGTTGACGGCAAGCATGAGGTCATCCAAACGGACGCTCCCGACAAGAACGGCTCATATACTGGCAGTCAGTTGACCTTTGACGGACGTGACTTCGGCGACCTCAAGGAGATTGCTGACTACATTGACGGGGGTATGCAGGCACAGCAGGCAGAACCGACCGAGGCGCAGAAAGCCGCAGGCAACTACAAGATGGAACATCGCCGTGTTGACGGCTACAACATCAGCATAGAGAATGCCAAAGGCAGTGTGCGCCGTGGTACTGGTGCTGACGGCAAGCCGTGGGAAACCCTCATGCATAATGACTACGGATATATCCGTGGCACAGAGGGCGTGGACGGCGACCACATTGACGTGTTCCTTTCCGACACTCCCGAAGAGGGCGATGTGTTTGTCGTTGACCAAGTGAACAAGGACGGCTCGTTTGACGAGCATAAGGTGATGTACGGCTTCCCCACGGAGCAGGCTGCGCGTGATGCATACCTCTCCAACTATGAGCCGGGTTGGACCGGCCTCGGAGCGATTACCCACGTCAGCAAGGATGAGTTCAAGAAGTGGATTCAGTCGAGCAGACGTAAGACCAAACCCTTTGCCGAGTACAAGTGCGTCAAACCCATTGAGGGCAACGGCATGATTGGACGCTCCCTCACCGATAAGGAAGCAACGGAATTGATTGAGCGAATGGAAGCAACTGCCGAGATTGCTCCAACAATTGAACTCACTCCCGAAAACTGGATTGCCCACTTCGGAGAGGACGGCACTGTTGAAACTCCTATCGGCATTGTCAAGATGGGTGCTAACCAGTTGCTTAAACTCTACTCTACCAAGCGTACTGGCTATTTCGGCATGATTCATCCGACTCTCAACATTCCCGATGTAATCCTTGAGGAAGCCGACCCAAAGGAAGGCTCTGAACGAGATAGCAAATATCTTTTTGTTAAGACATTTGTAAAATCAGACGGCTCTCGCATTGTTCACTTTGAATCCGTGACCGTCAAGAAAGACGGCATGGAAGTGTCCATCAGCAGTCATGAGATAAAGGACAAGTCATTAAAAAACAAGATGCAGAACGACATTGTCCTGCACCTTGATGAGAAATTGTCCCCCAGTTCTGAATTGCACTTAACCGAGGCTCCGAGTGAATCGGAGGGACCGGACCTTGTTCCTACGTCCGACAATATTGTTAAAGGGGAAGAGCGTGAGGACGGGCAACTCCTCATATTGCCCTCCGAATCTTCGGAGGAGGCCGGTGCCCTTTCCGGCCCTACGCTCGACTCGCCTACTGACCGCAAAATTAATACTTTGCCAGCAGATAAACAAGCGGAGAGCGCGGAAAGTTTTGAACCGTACTCCATTACGGCTACCACCTATACCAACAAGAAAGGCAAGACGAGCGATGTTCACCTTGTCAAGTTCAACCGCGAACTGACCGCCGAGGAAAAGGCGGCTCTTGACACATTCGCGCGTGAGCCTCTCACCGAGGGGAAGAAAACCTCTCGCGGTTGGTATGACCGCAAGCAGGGCGGTTACATGATGCGCAGTGAGGAAGCCGCACGCCAACTCGCCGAGATGATAGGTAACGAGGAAGCGGTTGCGGACGCACAGCCCATGACTGCCGAGGAACTCCGTGAGGCTGTCGCTCCTGCGGCTCCTGCCGAGAAGAAGCCTACACGGAAGCCTAAGAAAGCACCTATCAACCGCGTCAGCCTTGAAGATGTGATGACCGACCTATCGACCAAAGGCGAAACGAAGTTGAGCGACCACGCCGAGCCAGTCAAGGCAGAGCCGGAGCAACAGCACGAAATCAGCGATGACGAAATGCAGTCGCTACTCGGCGACATACGCGATATACTGGGTATAGGCGATGATGAGGGCGACACCAACATCAAATTCCGCGACCCCGGCGAACTCACACCGCAGGAGCGCATGAAGCTGCAATCGGCAGGTATCCGTGTCGCTATGGGTCTGATAAGCCGTGGCACTGTTTCTTTCCCCGACTATGCCACCAAGATGGTAGGAATGTTGGGCGACAAGATACGTCCGTGGCTCAAGTCGTTCTATGAGGGCGCACGTTGGACACCCGGCTACGAGAAATATGACTTTACCCCGACTGAGCAGGTTGCTACCTTTGACGTGCAGAACTTTGACAAGAAGCAGTCAGACCCAATCGCACAGGCCGCGATGATTGTTGAGGAGCGCAAAGCCTCAACAGCTTCGGAGCAGGCGCAGAAAGAACTTACTGAAACCCGAAACCAAAACCGCAAAGAAGATGACAAGCAGAGAGAAGCAGATACAGCAGCTCTTGCAGAAAAAGCAGAGGCTGTTGCAGGCGAAGCAGAAAATATCGCAAAAACTTCAGCAGACGCAGGCGAACTCAACCGAGCCTCGGAACTGATAGACCATACACTTGACGAGGTCAACGACCAATTGGCTCTTCTCGGTTATTATGAAGCCGAAGAGGTTGACAAGGATTTCAATGAGGCATACGGCTATATGCGCAATGCCGAGAAGAAAGCCGTCAAGGATGCCGTTGACCTTGCCAAACAACTTGTGAATGACCTCGGCCTGGAACTTGACAAAGTTACCGGGTCAACGACCGCCAACCGAGGCAAGAAACGTACCGCCGTAAGTGGGAACATCGCGCCCGCAGGTGGCGACATATCCATACGCCTGCCACTCAACGAGGGGCGCGAACTCTATATCTCCATCGGTCTTGACCCCTCGGTTACTCCGGGCGATGTGACATACAGCGGAGATAACCTGCAGGCCACTCGCATCATGTACCGCGTTGAATGGCCCGATGAGAAAGGTCATCTATCGTATGACCGTATGGGGCGTAACTGTTGGGCTGATGCCAACGTGACCTATGCCGACCTGCTTAAAGGTATTCAGCGCGAGGCCAAAGAGTATCTTCCATCCTCAACTCCTGCCGAAGCCGAGGAAACCCACAATGGCTACAAGATAGGCGATGAGGTCATGTGGGACCGTTACGACAATGGCAAGTGGGAGAAAGTCAAGATTGAAGATTTTGATGCAGACGGAAGCCCAATCTTTGAGGCCGTCAAAGGTATCATGTCCGAAAAGGGAGATTGGAGTCGCGTCAAGCCTGCCAATGGCATATTCGGCGAGGCACAGCGTGTCGCACGCGCCGAGCAGGAGAAAAAGAAATCTGCCACACCTGCAAAGAAGAAAAGCTCAGTCAAACCAGAACAGCCTGTCGCAGACCTCTTCGGCGGTTTGTTCGATGAACCCATAAGCAATGAAAAGAAAACTGACGTACAACCTCGCCCCGGCACTGCCGAGCGAGAAAGAGGACACGAACCTCAATCGCATGAACCGTTGGGAGAGAGCCAGCGGATTGAAGTTAAAGGAACTGACGGACGAGGAATGGGTGGACGTAGTAGCGTCAATCCTATGTCTGACGGAGAGCGAGGCGCAGGCGTATCTCGAAAGCCTAAGAGCCAACCAGTAGCCGAGCCTCTTCCCGAATCGGAGCGGAAGAATGTCCGCAACAACCATGTCGAGCGCGGTGTTGACTATGCCCCCAAAGGCGAGGACGCACGCATCAAGGCTAACATGGAAGCAATTGAACTTGCCAAGCGACTGCTTGACGCAGGCGAAACCGCCACGCCCGAACAAATGGCTGTACTCCGTAAGTTCAGCGGTTGGGGTGGACTGGGCAAGGCTTTCAATGAGCATGGCTACACACCGAATCCGATTGCCAAACGTCTGCGCGAACTACTGGGTGAGGACGGCTATCAAGACGCTGTTGACAGCCGCCGTTCCGCATACTACACTCCTGCCGAGGTTATAGATACCATGTGGGATGTCGCACGCGCTATGGGCTTTAATGGGGGCAACGTGCTTGAAGGGTCGGCAGGTATCGGCAATATCATAGGACTTATGCCTACCGACATGAGCGAGCGCAGCTCAATCCATGCCGTTGAGATTGACCGCACAACAGGCGGTATCCTATCATTGCTCTACCCGGATGCCAAAGTGGAGATACAAGGCTTTGAGAAAACACGAGTGCAGAACGGAACCGTTGACCTCGCCATTACCAACGTGCCTTTCATCACAGGCGCGAAAGTGTTTGACGAGACAGGCGACAAAGACCTCTCCAAGAAATTCCATGACATCCACGATTTCTGCATTGCGAAGAATATCCGCAAACTCCGCGAGGGCGGTATCGGAATATTCATCACGTCAAGCGGAACGATGGACAATTCAAAGGAACTTCGCCTTTGGATTATCGGCGAGGGCAATTCTGACGTTGTAGGTGCTTTCCGTATGCACAACAAGACATTCGGAGGCACCGGGGCAACCTCGGACATCATCGTTGTGCGCAAGCGCGTCAACGGCAAGCCGTCACCCAACGCCATAGACGTAACGGATGCAATAGGCGTGCGCGTGGCTGACTACGATACTGGCGACACACGCAAAGTCAAAGGTCAGGAAATTCCCATCATCAAGCAGTACAGCATGATGTACAACAAATATTTTGCGGAACACCCGGAGAATATGGCAGGCGAGATGATGTTTAACTTTGAACGTGGGGAAACACGCTTCCCGACCAGTCGCGCCCTCTTCCCCGTCAAGGAAAAGGAACAGTCGAAGATGTTGGCCGAATGGGCAGGCAGTTTCGCCGACATGGAAGAGGAAGCCACAGCCGCGCCGAAAGTCGAAGATGAGATAACCCGAATCAATGAGCAACTCGGCGATGGTGTCAAGGAGGGAAGCATGGTGCTGAACTCGCAGGGCGAACTTTGCATGGCACGAATGGGCGAGGCTGTTCCTCTCGGACTGAACAAAAACAAGGTCAAGGGTCACACAAAAGCGGAGTGCTTCAAAGCATATTCGGCTATCAAGAAAGCGTTGTCTGATGTGCTTGAATACCAGTCGAGCAATGAGGGTGACGAGGGACTTGCACCTCTTCTGAAAGAGTTGAACCGCGCCTTTGACACATTCACACGCACCTACGGCAACCTGCATAAGAACACCGCAATCTCATTCCTGCGCAACGATGTTGACTTCTCAAGCATCCTCGCATTGGAAACCTATTCCGAGAAAGGCGACAAGAAAGGCAACAAGGTTGTCAAGGTCGGCAAGACCGACATCTTCAGCCGCCGAGTTATTGACACCGAGAAAGAACCACAGCCTACCACCATCAAAGACGCTATTCTCGCAAGCCTCTATAAGAGTGGCGGTGTTGATGTGGAGTATATCGGCCAGGCACTCGGCAAACCGACCGAGGAAGTGAAACGTGAAATCGTGTCAAGTGGACTTGGCTTTGAGAATCCGTCGACCGGCACTATGGAGGTATCGTACAAATACCTCTCGGGCAATGTGCGCGAGAAACTGCACATAGCGCAGGAGAACAACACGGACGGCAGGTATGACGCAAATATCAAGGCTCTTGAGGGAGTTATGCCGATGACCATACCTGCACACCTCATTGAGTTCTCCTTGGGTTCATCGTGGATCGAGCCGAAACTATATGAGGACTTCGTGTTTGAAAAGACCGGCATCCGTGTCAAACTGACTAATGTCGGCGGTACATGGTTCATGAAAACTCCGTGGAGTACATTCAACGAGAAGAACCGCGCTATGGCTGTTATCAGCAAAATGTGTGACAAAACAATCATGGGCCACGAACTCATTGAATCCGCCATTACCAACAAGCAGATAACCGTAAGCAAGACCACCAAGCACTATGACGGCTCAACCGAAACGATAACCGACAAGGCAGCCACAGCCGAGTGCGGCACCAAAGTTGACGAGATACGCGCAGAGTTCAAGGACTGGGCGCGTGAGCATATGCAGGCTGACCCCGAAATGTCGGCACGCATAGAGCAGACCTACAACGAACAGTTCAACAACTATGTGCCTATGTCTATCCCGGACGAATTTGTTCCGCAACACTTCGGCGGTCAAGTCAGCGAGCTGCACGGCCGTCCATTTGCCCTGCGCCCACATCAAGGCAGAGCCGTAGTGAGAGGCACAACCGAGTCTATTCTGCTTGCCCATGAGGTCGGCACCGGTAAGACGTACACGCTCATCACCACAGCTATGGAAATGCGCAGACTCGGCACAGCACGCAAGCCTATGATTGTCGTTCAGAACGCGACAGTCGGTCAGTTTGTGGAGAGCGCAAAGGAAATCTACCCCAACGCAAAGGTGCTGACGATTGAGGAAGCAGACCGAACAGCCGAGGGCCGCAAGAATTTCTATGCTAAAATCAAGTACAACGACTGGGATATGATTGTCGTTCCCCAATCCGTATTTGAGCGCATCCCCGACAGCGAAGAGCGCGAAATGGCATACGTCAAGGACATAATCGAAGAGAAGATGAAAGTCCTTGAAGCCATGCGCGAGGCAGATTCAGACGGACGCAGTATGATTGTTCGCCAAGCCGAAAAGGAACTTGCCGAGCAGGAAGCGCGTCTTGCCGAACTGACCGAAACGATGCAGGGCAAGAAGAAGAAACGCGATGAAAAGCGCGAGGCCACCACTCGTCAGAATGCCGAGGTTCGCGCACTGGAAATGCTTGACCGCGAGGTGGACGATGTAGAGAACTTTGACGATATGGGCATTGACGCAATCCTTGTGGACGAGGCCCACGAATACAAGCACCTCGGCTTCGCCACCGCCATGCAACGCGGAGTGAAAGGCGTTGACCCCTCTTACAGCAAGAAGTCGCAGGGTGTGTTCCTTAAGGCTCAGGCTGTCTTGGAGCGCAATAACGGACGCAACGTAGTGTTTGCGACTGGTACTCCTATCTCCAACACAGCCGCCGAGATATGGACGTTCATGCGCTATCTCATGCCGGTTGACACGATGAAATCCTACGGCATCTACTACTTTGACGATTTTGTCCGCAACTTCGGCAACATCGCGCAGATGGTAGAATTCTCCACCAACGGCAAGTTCAAAGAGAACAATCGCTTCGCAGGATATGTGAACCTGCCGGAACTTGTGCGTATATGGAGTAGTGTCGCCGATACTGTCCTCACACGCGAGGCAGGCGGTGTCAGCGACAAGATTCCCGACATGGAAGGTGGTAAGCCGCAGGACATCTACCTGCCGCAGACCCGCGCCCTGCGAAGTGTCATGAAGTATGTCAAGGCTGAACTTGACCGCTACGACAATATGACTGGCAAGGAGAAGAAAGAGAACAGCCATATTCCGCTCACGATGTACGGTATTGCAAAAGCAGCCGCCGTTGACGTGCGCCTTGTCGTTCCCAACGCAGAGGATGACCCCAACAGCAAGACCAATGCGACCGTGCGCGAAACCTTGCGCTCACTCCGTGACAGCGAGAAATACAAAGGCACCGTTGCAATCTTCTCCGACAACTATCAGAATAAGCAGAGCGGATTCAACCTTTATGAGGACATTCGCAAGAAACTCATCGCCGAGGGGGTTCCTGCCGAGCAGATAGTTGTCATCAAGCCGGGCATGACTGTCAAGAGGAAACTTGACATCTTCGAGAAAGTCAACGCAGGTGAAATCCGTGTCATCATGGGTTCAACCTTTACACTCGGTACTGGCGTGAACATACAGGAACGTCTGCACACCCTCATACATGTGGACGCACCCAACCGCCCGATGGACTACACTCAGCGCAACGGACGCGCCCTGCGACAGGGCAACCTGCATAAGGATATGGACATCCCAGTTCGCATTATCCGCTTCGGCGTTGAGGACAGCCTTGATGTAACCGCATATCAGCGTCTTAAAACCAAAGGCGCGATAGCCGATTCAATCATGAACGGCTCAAAGATGATGCAGAACTCAATGGAGAACCGTGTACTGGAAGAGGAAGAAGATTCTTTCGGCGACATGACCGCACAGCTTTCGGGCAGTGAGTATGCCATATTGAAGAATCAAGCCGAGCGCGAGGTGCGTAATCTTACCGCCAAGCAGAAAGGTCACGACCTCGATCAGATTTATGTCCACAACCAGTTGCCAAAGGTTGATGGCTTCATCAAAGGTGCTGAACGCCGTATCGAGATTGAAACCAAGAACCTTGAAATAATCGGTTCACACTTCCCCGACGGCACTATCAAGAAGATAACCATCGGCAAACTCACATTCGACAGCGTAGCCGCTATGGAGGATTTCTTCAAAGAGCAGAACGCCAAGATGAACGAGGCGGCCGAGAATGTCCGTGAGGGTGCTGACAACTACACCAGTAAACTTGTGGTAGATGTTGACGGCTTAAAATTTGAGGTCACAACGACCGTCAGCCGAACCGTTGACAGCAAGGGACAAGGCACTCTGACGTTTGAGCCGGAGCGCAACGTAACATACTCCTGCGAGGGACTCGGCATCAAAGACCAAGCCATCAAGGGCAACCGTCTAAAGAACATCATGCAGAAAATCGCCGAGGACATTGTGACAGGCAGAGAGAGTCGTGAACTCCTTAGCAGGGGCCAACAGCAACTCGCCCATTACACCGAGGAACGCACTCAACTTGAACAGCGCAACGGCCGTGAGTTCCCATATAAGAAGGAACTGGCAGAAACGAAAGAGCGTCTTGCCAAGTATGAGGAAGCCATGAAGAAAGAATTGGCAGAGAAAGAAGCCAAGTATGCCGAACTTGACAAGTCGGTAGAAACCGCTTCGGACATCACTCTGACCGATGAGGACAGCACGGACACACCTACCACCGGGGACGGTAACAAGTACCGCCTTGTCGCCGAGCGTGAGCTGCTTGACTTCCTTGACGCACAGCCGTTGAAGAAAGGCTACCGCTATTCGCAGTGGGCTAACATGGGCGTATTGCCACCCATGACCGCCAAGCAGAACGGTGAATGGCGTGCGCCGATGATATTCAGCCGTTGGGAGCAGAGCGAAGAGGGTATGCGCAAGGAAAATGGCAAAGCCGACCTTGTTCAGGGCAACGGACGCACCACTGGGGATGTGGCATACAATCTATATTTCCATATCCGTACCTCTCCTCTCAATGACCAGTTCACAGCCGCCTACGATCGCCCCGAACTTCTTGTTGTAGAGGGTTACTACCCCGAAAGCGAGGAAACGAGCGGCTATCAGGCCGAGGGCGCAAAGGATTCCGTAGGTCTTATGGACTGGCACAGCGGAAGCGTCAACGGTCAGTTGAGCGATGACACAAAGGTTCAGACCATGCTGTCGCGCTATTTCAAGCCGGGGCGCATTGTTCCGTGGAGCGAGGTTGCAGACCTCATCATGGAGCGCGTGGGCGACCAAAAGATTACGTTCCCCATAAATGCCGTTCCCCCGATGCTCCGTGCCGAACTCGCCAAGCGTGGCGCAAAGTTCGGTGACATCAGCGGAAGTGTGGCAGAAGCCGACATACCGATGCTCAATGAACTGCGCGATCGAGTGAACGCAGGCGAATGGGATGCAGGTCTTGAAAAGGCACGCGCTTACCTTGACGCTTACGAATCATCGACCGAAGCCAAAGAAGCGCGTGTCGCTGACCTATCGGCAAGAGCCAACACCCCAGTCCGTATCGTGAGGACGCAGGAAGAAGCCGATGCACTCCACACTCGCAGAGAGAGGCGTGCTAAAGGCTGGTGGAGCGCAAAGGATGATGAGGTTGTCATCGTGCTGCCCAACAACGTCAATGTAGCCGATGTGGACAATACGTTTGTCCATGAGGTTGCAGGACACAAGGGTCTGCGTGCGCTCATTGGAGAGGAACGCTTCGATGAATTCCTCGGCGAGATTTACGACCACGCTTCAAACCCTATCCGCAAAGTTATTGACAAGATGACCGACAGGATGGTAAGCGATGAAGCCGACCGCCTGCGCGTGCGCAAGGCACAGGCCCATGAGCGTGCCGGGGAAGATGTGAACGCCAACTATTACACCGACATGGCAGAGGCTCGTGTGGAAGCCGAGAAGAAGCGCGAGGAGTTCCGCAAGGAAGCCACCGAGGAATATATGTCAGACCTCGGCGGCCGAATCGGGAGCGAGGGTTTTGAGAAGATGAGCCGTGACGAACTGACGCTTTGGGGCAAAATCAAAGCCAAAGTGCAGGCTTTCCTCGACAAGTTCCTGCAAGGTCTGAAAATCGCCAAGAGCATACGCCTCAACGATAAAGACCTTTCCTACATCCTATACAAGTCATGGAAGAACCTGCGCAAGAAAGGTGTCTTTGCCGATGCAGAGGACGTTGTAATGCGCAGACGGACCGGCTATGACGCTGACGATGTTACCCGATTCCGTGACCCCGGTCTGGGACTGGAAGAAACCATCACCAAGATGAAAGCCGAGGCTATGCAGGCCAATGTAGGGAATTTACAGGCAAAACGTGATGCCATGCGTGCTATCGGCGGCAACCTCAACCACCTGCGCCAAGCAATGGCGCGTCAGCGCGAGTACGACATTACGACTGCAAAGAGCATTAAAGACCTCGCACGCATTCTCATGGAGAATGGTCTTCTTGATACATTGGGTAATGCTGAGGTTAAAAGTCTCTTGGCACAAGTGACGAATGCGATAGGCAGACAAGACATCAGCAAGCAGGTTGATCGAGTCTTTGAGATTATGGTCAATAATCATCTGCGTAACACGGAGCAAGCGTTTGGTAAACTCATATCTATGCGAACAAGTCGAGTCGATGGCCGAGGCATACAGGTACAAGGCGACCTCGACCCGGATGGGCAGACCATTCTCAAAATCTTCAATAGCTGGAAAGGGTTAAAGGTAGATGAGATTGATGGACGCATAGCGGATGCCATAGATGCAATGAGCGATTCCTATGCACCTATCGCGGAGCGTGCCACATTGGAATATGCCGGTTTGCAGATTGCACGCGAATATGCCGAGAACATAGGCAAATCCAAGAATGAAGAGAAGATGTTGCGTGAGGAAATCAAAAAATCCGAAGCAGAAAAGGAAGCAGGGCGTATGTCTGCCGATGCGTACACGCAGTTTAAAGAAGCCACACTCGGAACTATCCGTCAAATGAGACTTGACCGCATATCGGCTTACGAATCATTGATGGAGAAACTCGGCGGCGAACTGAAAGAAAGCGTGGAGCGTGCCAAAGCATGGCGTGAATCCGAAAAAGAACGCATCAATCACATCCATCACCTCGCTAACTCCGACATGCAGGGGCGTGAGTTGCGAGGCGACAAGCCAGACACACGGCTTATGAAATTGCGCAACCATTGGTCTTTCAGTTGGCTGTTAGAGCCTATGAGTACCCTTGACCAAATGCTGAAGATGTTCGGCAGCAAGAACCCTAGCGGAGAGGGTTATATGCAGAACCATTTCATGCGTGGATGGGTGGATGCCGCCGACCGCGAGCAGATAATGAAAGAGAAGGTTCACAAACTGATGGACGACAAAGCCGCTGAAATATTTGGCGAACATAGGGTTTGGTATAATGGAGGTGTCAAGAAAGTGGATTATACTTTCTCCGAACTGTATGATTATGCCAAGGCACTTCCCGGCGCGACCATTACCTACTATGATGGTGCCGACATGCGCGATTATGAAATAGGTCAGGGTGAATTGCTGTATCTCTATGCCGTTGAAAAAATGCCTATGGGCCGAGCCACCAACAGACGTATGGGCATAGAGGACGCGACAATGCAACGAATTACGGACGCACTCGATCCAAAGTTAAAGGAGTATGCCGATTGGGTACAAGAAGAACTCTTGCCTCAGATGGGTCTTGAAGCCAATGAGGTACACAAGAGAATGTTTGGCGCAAATATGGATGCGATTGATAACTACTTCCCATTCGTAAGGGATACGGATGCTCTCAAACGAGAAGTGGAAAACGTCAAGTCAAATCAATCTAATGACCGAATCAGCGTACAGACCGGCGCAATCAAGAAGCGTGTCGCAAGCGTTTCCAAATGGAATATGCGACATTGTAATTTCATGGATGTCCTTGCCAAGCATGTTGAGGAAATCTGCCATTGGACTGCATTTGCAGAACTCAATAGAGATTTCGGAACACTCCGTTCATACAATCGTCTAAAACAGCAGGTTTTCGCCATGAACAGCGTCTATGGTGCGGGCGAAAAACTATGGAAACGCTTCGAGGAATGTTGCGCTATCGCGACCGATGCCTACGAGCCTCAGCGTGCGAAGTTTGACCGCTTCATGGTGCAAGGCGCAAAAGGTGTGACTATGGGTAAAATATCCCTCCGCACATTTACCGCGCTTAAGCAAACCCTCTCTTTGCCTGCATTCTTCGGTGAGGTAAATATGCAGTATGTTGCCGCCGACCTTGCAACTGGAGGAGTTAATGCCTGTAAATGGGCATGGAGAAACATGCCCAATTTCCGTAAGCGCATTTTGAGCCGAACATCGGGAGATTACCGCCTAAAGGAAAACGAGTATGACGGCAAGATTATGAAAGCATCATCATACGGTATGCTTCCAAACATCGGAGTGGATGCATGGACAATTGCCGTAGGGTCTCACGGTGTGTATAAAACCCGAAAGGCTAAGTATCTGCGTTGGGGCATGAATGAGTCGGACGCAGAACACAGAGCAATACAAGATGCTGAACTCTGCTATAACAAGAGCCAGCAATCGAGCGAGGGTCCGTTCATGGCACCGGTGCAGGTTGACCATACTTTCTATGCTACCTCTGCAATGCTTTTCCGTAATTCATCAACGTCATACACTCGTGAAGCCCATGCCTCTGCAAGAAATCTGAAACGATTAATAAGTGGAGAAGTAAGTGAGGAGTTTGTGACCAAGCAGATACTCCGAACACTTTACCCGGACGCAGAGGGGGCATGGACGGATGAGCAATGGACAAATGCGAGTAAAAATGCCAAAAGGGAAATAAGAAGCGCATACGTTAAAAACACCGTCAACCTCGCCATGTTCGGTTGGATTCTTCCGTGGTTGTGGCGTATAGGAGGTGTCGCACCATTACTCTTGCTCAGTGGAGATGAGGAGGAAAAAGCAAATCAATGGGCTGATGCCACTCGTCAGTCGGCGTTTGCTCCCATTGAGGGACTTGCATACGGCGATGTCATTACTGACGGATTGAGTATGCTGACAGGTGCTAATGAGAAATCAATATACAATCTCGGCAGAACCAATCCCATACTCAGTGACATAATGCAAGCTGCAAAAAAGGCGGATAAAGACCAAATGGCTGCTGCTAATGATGTCATCAATATCATTGTAGGCATGGGGGTCGGAGTCAATCCACAGACTGTAACCGACTGGGCAACCGCAATCATTGACTACAACTCTGACGTGCAGACACAACATGAATGCGCGTTATTGGTTGCGCGTTTGTTGAGTTGCCCTCCAAGCCAGTTGGAAAAAATCTATTTAGAAGAGCTTGATATGACAGCGCAAGAAGCAAGCGAGATGACACCACAAGAGGTTGCAGAGCGTTACGCAGAATACAAAATGATGCGCGAAGCTCCTCTGACCGGTTGGATGCGTTCAGATGAAGCCGAGGACTCGATTAGAACCCAACGCAAAGAGAAAGTCCTTCGAGTAGCGAAAGAGCGCATCAATAATAACGTAGCGACTGAGCGCATCAAGCAATTACTCTCAGAGTATGATGCTGTCGCCAAACGTCAGAGCGAAATCAACAAACTCCGCAAGACCGACAGAAAAGCGTTTGTTGCCGGGCGTAAAGAGTTGTTCAAAAGCGTTGATATGCGCACACATGGAAGAGTGAAGCGATATAAACGTGACATGAAACGATTGACAGACCTTTATTTAAAGGCTGGAAATCGGGAAGAGCGAGACTCAATAGTCGGACTGATGTTCAGCACCCGTGACCGATTACTGGAAGATTTGGATAATACGCAACAATAGTTAAATGATTGTGGACGATGCGAGGTATTACCTTTGCACCGTCCACAACATACCAACCAACAATGGCAAAGAAGAAATTACATAAAGCAAGCCGCGTGATGCCCAAGAATGAAATGGACAGCGTGGCGCACAGCAAGGGCCTGGGACATACCCGCGCCTATGATGTTCTTTGGCAGGCACAGCAGTATTGGCAGGCGATGGAAACATTCCGTCAAGACCGAGAACGCAACAAGAACTACACCTACGGCAGGCAGTGGGATGACTTGATATGCGTTGACGGCAAGATGATGAGGGAAGAGGACTACATCAAGTCGCAGGGCAATGTAGCACTGAAGAACAACCTTATCCGGCGAATGGTGCAGGCTGTACTTGGCGTGTACCGCAGTCAGGCGAAAGAGCCGACCTGTACGGCGCGTGACCGCGATGAGCAGAAATACGGCGAAACCATGTCAACAGTCCTGCAATGCAATATGCAGCTCAACCGAATGACCGAGATTAACGCACGATGCATGGAAGAGTTCTTAATCTCCGGCTTTGTGGTACAGCGTAAATGGTATGGCTGGCGCAATGACAAACTGGATTGTTGGACGGACTACGTTCAGCCCAATAATTTCTTTATAGACAACAATATGCGCGACTTCCGAGGTTGGGATGTATCCTGCCTCGGAGAGGTGCATGACATATCGTTTGAGGAATTGTGTGAACGATTCGCGCATAATTCGGCAGACTACACGATGCTTGCCGATATTTACAAGAACGCACGCGACAAGAATGTATTAGGCGCGACATTTGATTCATTCGGTCATCCATTGCAGGGCTACTATGATTTCCTCGTACCATACGACATGACCCGATGCCGTGTGATTGAGGTGTGGCGAAAGGAGAGCAAACCTCGCTACCGCTGTCACGATGTCAACAACGGCGATGTTTTCAAAATCGAGTTGGAAGATTATGAGGAATTTGTCGGCAGTGTGAACCGAGAGCGGATGCGCGAGGCAAAGGAACTGGGCATGGATGAGAATGACGTTCCATTGATTCAGTGTGAATGGTTCATGGATTCCTACTGGTATTATTATTTCCTCACTCCTTTCGGTGATATACTGGAAGAGGGCGAAACGCCCTACGAACACAAGAGCCACCCATACGTATTCAAGGCATATCCGTTCATTGACGGCGAGATTCATTCTTTCGTCAGCAATGTAATCGACCAACAGCGGTACACAAACCGCCTCATCACGATGTACGACTGGATTATGCGTGCGAGTGCAAAGGGTGTGCTTCTCTTCCCGGAAGACTGTCTGCCCAAAAAAATGACAATAGAAGATATTGCAGACGAGTGGGCACGGTTCAACGGCGTGATAATGATAAAGCAACCAAAGGCAGGCACAGCACTCCCACAGCAGGTTGCCAACAATTGCACGCAGATAGGCATAACCGAGCTGCTGAATATGCAGTTGAAATTCTTTGAGGACATATCGGGCGTGAACGGCGCATTGCAGGGCAAGCCCGGCTATTCGGGAATGTCGGCAAGCCTTTACAATCAGCAGGCGCAGAACGCTACAACCTCATTGCTTGACCTACTTGATACGTTCTCTTCGTTCATCAGAGATGGCGCGACAAAGGATGTCAAGAACATTCAGCAATACTACGATACTCCGAGAGTGTTCAACATCGCAGGCAAGAACTCAACTATCGTTGAGTATGATCCACGGAAAATCCGTGACGTTGAGTTTGACCTGTCAATTGTCGAAAGCACATCAACGCCTGCATACCGCGCAATCGTGAACGATATGCTGATGGAATTGTGGAAAGCGCAGGCTATTTCGGTCGAGCAGTTGCTTGAACACGGCGACTTCCCATTTGCGGACGGACTGTTGCAGAGCATCAAGAGCCAACGCGAACAACTGGAGCAGGGGCAGATGCCCGATGGACTTTCGCCCGAACTTGCACAGCAGGCACAGCAGGGCGCGAATATGCAAGCCGCACAGCAGGCACAGCGTATGCTTGCGGCATAACGACCTCGATATACCAATCAGAAAACGGCCTCGGAAACGGGGCCTTTTCTTTTTTTCGCCGGTCTCTGCTGTTTGGGGATAATCCGGGGCATATCCATTTCGTAGAAGCATATGTGCATACCGATAGCGCGTGTCATAAGCAAGTCATCATGTTTGCCGATGATTGCGCCATACGCGCCGTTTTGTTTGCGCTCATAAGTTTTGTACTCATCAAGACACCGCTTGTCTCGTTCCGTGTATAGGTGTTCGCGTATGACCTTGACGAGCGTTGAGATAATCATCGGCTTTGTGGCAATGTTGGTGTGGAAGCCATATTTGCGCGGAATACCCTGCCGAATCTCGTCCTCGGACTGACGGCGTGCATATAGATTGGGATATATGGTTGAAATCTGATTGAGGATATACTGCGACTGGTCGCCACCCTCAACTTGTCTTTCACGGTCGTGTGTTTCCAATGTGTTACTCTCTATCACAAGTAGCGACTCATTGTAGTAAGCCGCCACCTGCGCGGCTTTCCACGCGAGGCGGTCAATGTCGCAGTGTCCGTACCATTGAGCGACAACAGCCGGGCGACCGCCCTCTATCATGTTCAATCGGTCGATAACAAGAATCACGGACCAGTCGGCTTTTGCAGAGCGACCGCCCACGTCAACGACAGTGAGGTATCGGTCGGTTATCTCCACCTCGTCATCCTCTTCGGGCTTGACCCAGATGCAGAGCTGCCCCTGACGGTCGGTATGGAAGCGGAGATTTTCCAGGGCTTTTTCACCTTCGTCACCATCGGCGTACACATCGCCTATGAAGCGTGGCGGCCGGCAAGCCTTTTCAAACTCCTCGACCTGATATCTGTCAAAGACCATGGTGCCTGAGTGAACGAACGCCTCAACATCATCGGAGGGAAACTCTGAAGCCATGATGGCATGACTGTTCTTGCCGCTGCGCTCGTGGATGTACCAGTTGATTGCCTCAAGTGTGGCACCTTTGAGCCAGAGCCAATAAAGGTATTTGCCGGACTCCTCGCGAGTGGAGAGCACGTTGTCGTTGTTGCGGTTGTCATAAAGCCATCGGGCAAAGCTGCGCATGGCTTCGGCGCTTTCAAACGGAAGCGAGTATTGCTCTATGATGACGAACCAAGGGATGAACAGAGCCTCAAATTGAGAGGGAATGTCGGGGTTGGCGGCGGCAGAATATTCGGAATGGAAGAAGTTGCCTGTACCGTTGGCGGTGGACTCCATAACAATCATGGTGAGAGGACGCAGGAGAATACCGGAACAGGAGGAGCGGACGATATCTTCGGGGGACTTGCCATCGGTTTTTCTCCACAGCCCGACTTCGGAGAGGTGGACGAGAGAATAGGCACCTCCACGGCATCCGTCAGGACGCTCGGCGGTACCGATCTTAATCTTGCAGTTGCGCTGCGGCACGCGCCATGTTGATCCGGATTTGCCTACGCCTACCAGTTTGGGCTCGTTTTCGTTGTAAGACTTCCCCATGTCATAGAGCAAGCCGACGGGATATTGCCTGGTCATGGTATCAAACATATCCTTAATCTCATCGGAAGCGGAGCCTTGATGCGCTATAATGAGAGAGTTGAGTCCGCGCTTGTGCAGGAACTGCAGCCACGCCATATAGAGCTGCGTGGTGGTGGAGCCGCCCCACTGGCGAGCTTTGAGGAGGATAAGACGTATCGGCAAGCCTGCCTTGCGCTTCTCCTCAAAACGCGACACCAGTATGCGTTGCGGATAGCGAAGCCGGAACAGCACGTCTGCGCCTGCATCCTTGTTATGAATCCACACAAGGGTTGCAGCCCAAAACGGAAAATCATATCTATAACGCAGGCGAATGAATTTCTCCGCCACCTTATCATGGTCGGTGTCATTCGGTTCAACGTGCAGGACATCAGAAAGGAACTTGTCTATGGAACCGGCCTTAACCAGTTTGTTGACAAAAGGAATAGACATCATTTCCACAGGCAACCACTGAACCTGCATGGCGAAGTCGGAGATAGTGACCTCGACTCTTTCTCCGATAGAACCCTCCCCGGTAATCGGATTGAATGGAGCATACATCTCCTCATTCCTGCGGTCGTTCTCCGTCAATATCTTGTCTATATCGGTCAAACTGCTTGTCATACCAACCATTCTTAATGCGGTATATGAATTCTCCTACTGTGCGAGGTGTGAGATAGAATTTCGGCGCAGGCTGATGAACAACAATTGATACCAGTTCAAAGAGCGATTTGTCGGGGTGCAAATCGCGGAGAGCCAAGTATCGGCGAAATATCTCTTCAAACATCTCGCGTTTGTTGCGTCTCATGCGCGTGAGCGGTTTGCCTGCCTCCATGGCCGCGATGACGATAGCGGCCCTTTCCTCGCTGACCCAAAACCGGGAAGCAGGAGACTCGGCGACCAACTCAAAGATTTCGGGCATGACTATGAACCTCGCCAAAGCGAGTTGTTCACGGAAGGCTCTCATTAAATCCTCGTTTCGTTGCCTCGTGAAATCCAGTATGCTCCCAAAATACTTCATGATGCACCGCGTAGTGATGCAAAGTTACCTAAATCGCGTCACAAAAGTTAAAAGTATCCCATGAATTTATAGCCCTACTTTTGCGCATAGATAATGACCCAACCATAATATTTACAAAGTAATGGCTGAAAATAACGCAGTTAAGAGCAGACGCGACCAGCAACTTGAACGCCTGCGTAAGAAATACCCCGAGAAGAAGTTCGAGGACGATGAGGAAATCTACGGACAGATTTCCGATGATTACGACCAATACGAGCAGGAGTTGGACGGCTATCGCGGCAGGGAAAAAAGCCTGTCGGATATGTTCGCCGCCGACCCTCGCAGTGCGCAGTTCCTCACCGATATGCACAACGGCACAGACCCGGTACTGGGACTTGTGCGCAACTTCGGCGTGGAAATCAAGGACGTTCTTGACGACCCCGAAATGCAGGACAAGATTGCCGAGGCCAACAAGGACTATGTAGAGCGCGTGGCCAATTCCAAGAAACTTGACGAGGAATACGACAAGAACATGGACACCACGCTTAAAGCCCTGCGTCAGTTCCAGTCCGAGCGCGGCATGAGCGATGAGCAGATTGACAAGGTTGTTGAATTCCTCCTCGGCGTAGTCCGTGACGGCGTGATGGGCAAGTTCAGCACAGAGACCCTTGACATGGCCTGCAAGGCTCTGAACTATGAGGCTGACGTGGCCGCCGCCGGAGAAGAGGGCGAAGTGGCAGGACGCAACGCCAAGATTACAGAGAAGCTGCGCAAGAGCAACAAGGGTGACGGCACCGCGCCCCTCGGCGGCAAGAACGGACAGGGAGGAGGCTCACAGCGCAGTTCCAAGTCTATGTTTGACCTCGCAAACGAAGCCATGTAGTTATGGACGGCGTTGTAGTACACTGTCCCAATGAAGGGCATAAGGTCAAACCGACAACAGGGACTGCTGGAATCCGAAGCCATGTCGCAGGCGCAACAGCCTCAGTTAGCAATCTTGCTGCCGCCACTGGAGGCATCGGTACTGGCAATCTCGTAGAAACCAACAATAAATAATCATTTTTAATCTCAAAATTTTCCAACCATGGACGGAGAAACAGTAAATGTTGGTGGTACTAATCCCACCCCGACTCCCGGCTCAGCCGGAGTCAGCTCGCAGGTAGGAGGCGCAGCCGCTACCGTGAGCAATCTCGCAGGGGCAACCGGCGGCATTGACGGTGGCAACCTCGTGCAGCCCGACCTTGACGAAGAACTCTACAAGTTTAAAAGCGATGACACCCCTCTGATGCAGATTGCGCTGAAAGCAAAGCGTGTCAAGGTAACATCGCCCGAAGTTGACCACTACATGATTGACGAGCCACGCACTTGCGTGACCACAACCGCCGCCGTTGCCAAAGGCACAAGCAATCAGTTCGTAGTTTCGCTTGACGGCGACGACCAGCAGCTTCCGCGCCCCTACGGCACGATGCTTGCCGTTGGCGTTGACGGCTATACCGAGGACGGAAGCAAGGCAACGCCCGGCAAAGACCTCATGCTGTTTGTTGTCGGTCACGACCCCACAACAGGCAACCCCATCTGTCGCGCCGTGAACGGTCCCAAGTCAACCACCGATGCCGAGTATTGCACCACACCTGCAATTCCTGCCGGAACGAAACTGATTCTGCTCGGCAACGCGCTCTATGAAACGCAAAAGAAAGTTGACCCCGACCTCTTTGTTCCGCAGCCCACTCGCGTGTTCTTGCAGAAGCGTGGCATGAACCGCATCGTATCGGACTACTTCGATGCCGTCAAGAAGCGTATCCCGTTCACCAAGGCAATCATCGCCGAGGCCGCACTCACCAAGTTCAAGTGCGACACCAACCGCTCCCTGCTTGCCGGACGTAAGGGCAAGATTAAGGTGAACACACCCGAAGTCGGCGTGCAGGACATCTACTTCTCCGAGGGCGTGCGCTATCAGGTGAAGAAAGAGATTCAGCACATCGGCAAGTGGACTTACGAAGAGTTCATCGCACTTGCCAAGATGTTCTTCACCGGCGAGGACGTTCCGAGCAGTGGCCTGGCCCTCTGCGGCAAGAATTTCCTTGAGAACATCCAGTGCATCGACTTCTCGAAGCACCCGGAGGTCAAGATTGACGTCAAGACAAACAAGTTCGGATGGACCGTTACCGCCATTCACACCGTGTTCGGCGACATCGAGTTCAAGCGTGAGCCGACCTTTGACCGCCTCGGCTGGAGCAATTCGGCATTCCTCCTTTCGCCCGACCGCCTTGTGCGTTACGTTCTCGCCGCCGAACACTCATCGTCTGACCGCGTAGAGGGCGAAGAGGCAACACGCGAGAGCATTCTCACATGGGATACAATCGCCCTCAAAGGCTCTTGCCACTTATGGATCAACGGCGAGGACACCACAGCCAACGACAACGTCAACGAGGACGCAGCCCACTATCTGTTCTATGACGGCGAAACCGCACCTGCCTCACCGGTTGACGGCGGTATCTACTACCTGCTGAGCGACTGCCCGGGTATCGCAGCCACCGCTGTCAAGGGTACGCTTTGGCGTGCCAAGAACACCACTACTACCACAGGTGAAGGTGCGTCCGCGACCACCAAGACCACAACAACGTGGAGCGAGTATGAGGCTGGCGATGTAATCAGCGTCTAAGGCCCATCAAGACTGAGTAAACAACCCGGAGGCGGACCGGTGTGAATGCCGTCCGCCTCTTTTAATAAATGCCACAACAATGAAAAAAAAGAGAATAACTTACGGCGTGTCGGGCATGATGGAATATCAGTGCATCATCCGCTTTGGTAAGAATACCCTCAAGGTAACATTTACCGGAGGCAGTATGAATGCCATCGGCGTGACCCCTGCCACATTTACCACAAGTAATTTCCTCATTCAGCAGGCAATAGAGAACAGCAACGAGTTCAAGCGAGGACGCATCCGCCCTGTCCGAACCATAGAACTGGCTGAAGAAATACACATCGAGCGACCGAAGCCTGCTACTGCAACAGCAGAGCGGAGCAATCCTGCGCCCACAGCAGAAGCCGAGAAATCCCCCGAACCTACCGAGGAAGCCGCCGAGGCTAAGGTGGAGGACGGCGCACCGTCCGAGGGACAGCCCGAAGAATCCGCGCCGACCGCACCGCTCACGCAGGTGGAGTTTTCCTGCAACGATGATGCAAAGGACTACCTTGAGGAGACTTTCGGCTATGTGCGCAGCAAGCTGCACAACCGCGAGGACATCATTAATGCAGGCAAGACCCACAACGTGGAGATAATCTTCGTGTAACCGTCCGGCGATATGGTGTACAAAATCCTGCAAATTGCGCGTGACGTGCGTATCGCCATAGACGAGAACAAGACGAGCGAGAAGTTGATATCCGATGAGGATATTGACACCCTGTCGCTGAACGATATTGTGCGCTCCAAGATTGAGGAGGCGGTGCGCCGTGTTGTGACCGAAGCACCCGCGCATCTGCTTGACGGCGGTCTGCCATTCGGTGATGCCGTCTATTGGCGAAGCAAGGGTTCGGGATGGATACTCCTGCCCGAAGATTTCATGCGCCTTTTAATCTTCAAGATGAGCGATTGGGAGCGGCCGGTATATGAACCAATCACAGCCGCCGACCCTCAGTATCAACTGCAATTCTCACGCTACAAGGGACTGCGAGGCAATCCGCAGAAACCAGTGGTAGCCATTGTCAGCCGAGCCGAGGGGCGTGCGCTCGAACTATTCTCATGCAAGGACGAGAGCGCGACCGTTGAGCAGGCCGTTTATTTCCCTCTTCCGAGAGTGGACAGTGACGGCGGCATTGAAATCCCGGAGCGGTGCTATATGTCGGCGGTGTATCAAGCCGCCTCGCTTGTGCTTGCGACAATCGGTCAGAACGAACTATCCTCAGTAATGTCAGAACTTAGCAAACAACTTTTGGTATGAGTCAGATAAAGGCAACCGAATTAGAGGGTGATGTGGCTATCGGCAGACACGTCACTACAGGCGGCAACGCGACCATACAGGGGAATACGACGGTCAAGAAGAATCTGAAAGTGGAGGGCTGGCTTGATGCGCCAAACATCAAGGGAGCAAACAAAGGGCTGTTCAAAGCAGAGACGGATCTGAAAGAAGCTTATCCCTCACCGGATGCGGGATGGTGGGCGCTTGTCGGAGACAGCATTCCGGCGCAAGTTTACCTTGTTGTCAACGGAGTGTGGGCAGCGCAGTTCGACGATGACGGGACGCCCAAGACAGGCGGACAGGTGACAATAGATTCCGCGATATATGCCGCAGACTCGGAAGCCATGAAAGATTCGATACGAGAGGTGCAGCAAGAACAGCGCACGCAAGCCGCCAAGGTATCAATGCTTACGCCTGTTCCATGCACGGATGAGGACGATGTCAAGAAGAAGGCCGCCTCGGACGAGTACCCGGTAGGTCAGATATTTTATATAGCCGAAGAATGACCTATGGCAACATATATCAAACAAACTGACGGCACGGTACAGGAGCAGACACATGTGACCATTAAGCGCACCGGAGGTACAACGGCCGTATCCGGGCTTTGGGTCAAGGTGTCAGCAGGCGTTGTGCTTATATGGCGGGCGATAAGCAATTGCATAACTGGCGGATGGTGGCAACACGGACATGGCTGGGAGCATGGCACCGGCTGGGGTCAAAACAGCAAATAACATACTCTAAAAATGGCAAAGAACAAAGTAATACGCAAGGAATTAACATCGCTTGAGGAACCGTGGTGCGACAATGTCAAAGGAGAAAGTGTAGATATACAGGATGTGGAGAATTTCCTTAAGAGGTTTCTCCAAGAACAAGACACGACAAAACACGGAGCATGGAGCATATCGGCGGATGAAAGCGGTCTGACAACATTGCGGGCGTTTGCCAATGAGGCGTCAAAGGAAACCTACGCAAAAGACCCTGCAAGCAACGGTGCGCTGGTGCTTGCCGAGGTCAGTTTTTACAGCAGCGGAGCTGCCAGTGTCGATTACACCCTTACGACCCGAATTACGCAGCCGCCGGTGACTGACATGGTAAAAGGCGGCAGCAATGTTATCAAGTTCAGCTACAATTCCTATTACGGGGATGACATAACCGATCTTGACACGGAAAAGGGATATGCCAAGGTCTGGATAAACAGCACGGAGATACCGGGGCTGAGTCTTGCTCTTGCTCCGGGGGGTCACGAGTACAGCATGGATCTGGGGTCATACCTGACACAGGAGACCAATGCCGTACGCATAGAAGTGGGCAACAGCCACGGCAAGAGCCGCACGTTTACGTTCACGATACGCGCCCTTGAGATAGTGCTGGGACTTGATGAGAGCTATGATGAGAGCATTCTGCGCGAGGGGGCGTGGAGCATGCGTGTTTACTGCCGTGGCGTGAGCGCACAGGTACACGTGAGCGTTGACGGCACGGAGATAGCGCAGAGCACCATCACCAATTCGACCAATGATTTCATTATAGACTCAAGCGGGACATTGAGTCCGGGGGCTCACACTATTACCTTGTATGCCGAGAATACGGAGTACAATATCACCACCGCGCTTATCACCACTCATTATATCAAGAAAGGTTTGGGGACGCCAAGCGTGTGCATCGGCACGAAAGCCGACAAAGAAGTGACCTTATACGATACGGCAAGCGTGCCTTACTTTCTATATTACCCGAACGCCGGAGGCCAGCAAGTGACAGTCAACGCCGAGGTGCGTGATGCGAGCGGCATAAAACTTTCCGACCTCAGCTCACAGACCGTGACTCTGAAATCAGACGGCACATCGGGAATGCAGGAACTGCGACTGGCGGCAACTGACAACAGCTACCTTACGCTTGGTAAAATAGTGGCCGCCATAAATGTTGGCAGTGCCACAGCCACACATGCCATAGCCGTCAAAGATGCAGGCGTAAAGCTTGAAGCGGCGGGAGAGTGCAAGATATACCTTTCGGCGCGGGGCCGTACGAACGCCGATGCAGATGCGGAGGACTGGCACAGCGAGTATAACGGAGAGCGCACGTGCACGGTGAAGCGCAGCGACAACTTCAATCTGACAGGCGACAACGGTTTTGTGGGGGACGCATTTGTCACCAAGGCCGGCAAGTTTATCACATTGGACGGGTTTGCGCCTTTTGGGTCGGATTTCGGGGCGAACGCCGTGGAGATTGCCGGGCGTACAGGACGTACCTTTGAGTTTGAGGTGGAGGCCCGCGACTGCACCAACACCGACACAAAGATTGTAGATGCAATGTCGGACGGAGTCGGTTTTGCCATATATGCGAACCGTATAGAGTTGTGCAGCAATGCAGGCGGCAAGATTGAGACCGTCTATTCGGATGAGGAGAGGATACGAGTGTCGTTTGTGATAGACGGGAGCACCACCCATTGCCGCAATGTGACCATAGACGGCATAGAGGAGAGTTATGCCAATATCGCCTATGTATATGTGAACGGCAATCCGGCCCGCATGATGGACTACAAGACATCGTCATGGCGTCATGTGACACCCAAGAAGATAGTTATCGGCAGCGAGGAGTGTACCGTTGCTCTGTACACAGTACGTATCTACGATAAGGCACTTACATGCCAACAGATTATGGGGAACTATGCCTACGACACCCCTGCCCTGTCGGATAAGATAGCCATAGCCAGGCGCAACAACATCCTCAACTCGGCAGGAGAGGTTGATTTTGCAAAGACGGTAGAGGCATTGCCCGATACTCCATATAAGATATGGGAGATATCAAGGATGCCGACCGGGAAGAAAGACTGGCAGAAGGCCAATACGGAGTTTGTCAACCCGTCATGGGAAAAAAGCCCGGGAGAAACACCTGCGGCCATGGCCTCGTACACCTGCAACAACCATGACATAGCCCTTGACGGCACCTCATCGTTGTCGTACCCGGACCCGTACAAGAACTGGGCAAACAGGTACAATACCCCAATAGAGGTAAAAGTGGGAGGTACAACGGTTACCATTACCGGCTACTCGATAACGCAAGGTGTTGACATGAAAGCCAATGAGTTTGTGGACAAGGTGAACTTTGCCTCGAGTGAGGGGATATTCAATATTCTATGTGCCAACGCCTACCACAACATACTGCTTGGCACGGCGCAGCAGTATCCGGAACTGCTGACGGCGCAGCAGGCACGGCAACAGGCATCGGGGCAGGAGGTTACATATCGTCAGTCGCTTTCGGGGTTTCCGTTTATCGGGTGGCTGCGCACGTACAACAACGGGGTTCCGGGTTTGCGTTTTCTGAGTATCTACAACTTTGTGAACAACAAATACGATCCGTACCCCTTTGGTTTTGACAACAGCGGCAACAACCAGCTGTGGGAGGTAGAGGACAATGTCAACTTCTTCTCGGAAGAAATACCGGAGGGAAAATGGGAGGACGGAGAATGGAAAGACAAGGCCACAACGCTGTATTATAGCCGTGTGCCCAGGAAGAGTGCGGTGACCGATGACGACTTCGGCGTGGCACTCAATGCACAGGGAGTGACGCAGGCCAACAACGAGAGCAGATGGCTGCGTCGTTTTCACAACTGGGTATATTCGTGCAATCCTAACATAGCGGAACGATACCGTCTTGTGCACGGGAGTTATCGGCAGCTGGATGCGGCCGTAACGTATGGAGACACGGAGTACAGCCACGATACCCCATCATACCGTATCGCGAAGTTCAGGGCGGAGTATCCGGAGTATCTCAATAAGAGCAGCGCGCTGTTCTACTTTGTGTTTTTCGTATGGATGTTAGGGACGGACTCTATGGACAAGAATATGACCATAGGTTTTGAGGGAGTCAACACTACCGGGAATCCCAAGGCATTCTTTGCACAGCGCGACTCGGACACCGCGGGACGCTACGGCAACCGCGGGACGCTGATATTCCAAGTGTTCCATGAATGGGGCGACAGCTACAACGAGAGCACCGGCGAGACGGGCAGAATTGTCGGAGAGGAATATGACGCGGGGACGCAGACATTTACCGTGAAGACCACGGCGGGGTCTCCGGTGTTCAATGGGCGCCTGTCGGGATTGTGGGACTGTGTATCGCAGGCATGGCCGGAAGAAGTGAGGGCGATGTATGCCGCCATGAGGTCCAACGGTCTGAACGAACAGTATATGTGGAGTCTTTACAATAGGTACTGGAGCCAGTGGTGCGAGGCGTTATACAATGCCGACGGGACGGGATATGCCAATACGGGCCGTTTTGACATGGCACACGGCGACAAACGCGAGGTAATGCGCCACTACTTCCGTTACCGCCAACGCTACTGGGACAGCAAATGCGGGACCAACACTTCACAGGCACTTGAATTCAGGCTATGGGGCAACGGCAACGGTGTGGCTCTGCGCTACAACACACCTATCTACGCATCGCTGAACTGGGGAGCGGGGGGCATACAGACGGTGCGCAGCATCAAAGTCGGTGAGCCTGCGTATTTCGGGAGCACCGGTGCCACATACAACGAGACTACGTTCACGGTATATAACAGCGACCTGCTGACGGAGATAAGCACATATACCGAACAGGCAGACGGCATCAAGAGCGAGAGCGGGCTGCAGAACCTCGCGACAAGCCTTGATGTGACGGGTCTTGAATACTGCAAGCGACTTACGCGCCTTATCCTTGATTACAGTGGCAAGAGTGCCAATACGAATCTGTCAAGCCGTGTTACGAATATAGGGGCTTCAATAGCCCTGCGTGAGCTTGTGGTGCGCAACTGTCCCAATGTGACAGGCGCGATCAACCTGCAAAGCGAGCGAATAGAGAGTATAGATTTGCGCGACACCGGAATAACAGCAGTTTCCATGCCGCAGACCGACCGCCTTACAAGCTGCAGGCTCGGGGCACTGATTGACAATGTATCGTTTGTAGGTTTCTCCAATCTTGAGACCTTGACCCTACAGGGGTACAGCCAGCTCACAGGGATGGAGATAGTTGGCTGTCCCAAGCTTGATGTGCAGGGAATAGTTGAGGAAGCTCTCAGCTCGGAGGGATGCGTATTGCACGAACTCCGGCTGCGCGACATAGACTGGCGCAATCTGGACATAGTGCTGCTTGAGAAGCTTGCCGACATGAAAGCAGACATAACGGGCAAAATAAGGCTGACAACGGCATCAATAGTAAGCTTTGCCCTCAAAAGGAAACTTGTGGAGGTGTGGGGCGATGTGGATGATGAGAGTAATGCGCTGTATATAGAATACACCAAGCGCGACCTAACCTCGGTGTCTATCGGCGGTGACCTGTATTTCAGTGAGGTAACGCCAGCCAACGATCCTGAAAGATACCGCATGCAGGTGGTGGCAACGCCGGTCAATGCCAACAACTTCAAGGCGATTAAATGGAGCATATCCGTCAACAACTATGCTACCATAGACGAAGATACCGGAGTTGTGACCGTTACGGCGGTTGGCACGGAGGCGAGCGCGCCCAAGGCCAAGGTGGAGTGCGAGGTGACACTCGCCGACGGCACCAAGCTGACGGCGGAGGTCACCGTAGGGTTCTACGAGCGCACGTGCCAGGTCGGGGACTATGTGTTTGCAGACGGCAGCTATTCCAACCATCTTGTGAGGACCAAGACGCCAGTGGGTGTGTGCTTTTATGTTAACCCGCACAACAAGACTCAAAGATTGTGTATGTCATTTGACATGATGCCAGCCGGTCAATGGGGATTAGAACCCGCCGGGTTCCCATCAATCGTGCTTGAGGATTCGCCCAACTATTCGGTATATGACATTGCGGCATTGAGAAACAAGACTACTTCCGGCTTAGGCACCGGTGCCAGTATCGATGATTCAAATTACCGAGACGAGACGACTGCCGGTGATGGTGCGGGCTTCAAGGTTTTCGATCCGAACTCAGCTTTAGGTGAGATAGGATTCATAGAGCTGACAGAGACCTTGGGTGGGTATCCTGAAGGGAGCGTGCTCCCCTACGGTCTTGTCAATACCCTGCGTATCATAGCGCATCGCAACATCATTCTGTCGGACAGTGCTGTCAACTTGCCTATGCCACAGCGGTCAGGCTCGGTGACGCTCTATCAGAATCTGTTGCAGCTTATGTCGGACATTGTTGCTGACAATGGCAATCAAGCGAAATTTAAAGAATATTATTACCCATGTGCAAGCCTTTGCAACTGCTATGAGCCGGGGGTGAAAGTCGGGGAGATATTGTCGGACAAGTTCAAGGCGGGCAGATGGTTTTTGCCGAGTCTTGGCGAGATGTCGAGGATTCTATGGTATCACAAAAAGGGTTATGTTGAAGGTACTGAAGATGCCATATTTGCCCGCGCCGTTGCAGATGGCGTGATGGCAGTTCCCGCCGGTTCATACTACGTAACATCCACGGAGAATTCCGCAAACAACAACTGGCTGGTCGGATTTAGTCTCGGAGATTTGGCAGTGAATCTCGGCGGTGCCACCAAGAACCAGCCCAGATGTTCGTATCCGGTGGCCGCATTCTAAGCAATCACAAAAGAAAAGAATAGGAAAATCATGATATGGATTTATGCAGAGACCGAGCCGCAGCCGGTTGAAGAGAGAAAGTATCTGGGTATGCGCCAGTACACCGTCAACTACGAGATCGAGAAGCTGGGGGAAGTGGAGCCGGGATACAGATACCGATACAAGTCGGTGAGGCTTGAACCCGGATTGTGGGGCTATGACGCCATTGTCAATGCGCTTGTTACTGCCGAGTACCCGTCAGACCGCATGACGGCCATCATCAATAATTACATGTACAATCCCGAAGATGCCTCCATCAAGGATGAGTGGATTGCCATGCAGGAATGGCGAGCTGCCGCGAAAAAGCTGGCCATGTCAATTTTGGGTGATGACGGTATGAAAGGCGGAAGTTGAGTCACAACAGTTAAAACCGGGGCGAAGGAGCCTGAGGGTAACTTTGCGCCGGACCAAAACGATAAACCATCATGGAAACAATCTTACAACTTGACAAACTTTTTCTGTTTCTCGCCGTGTTTCTCGCTGTGAGCCTGCTGGTCATCATAGCCATTATGCTTGATTTGTGGGACGGCGTTTACACGGCGAAGAAAACCAATCAGCGCGTCCACTCCCACAAATTACGAGTGACCATTTCAAAGATGAGCGAATACTGGCGATTCTTGCTTATCGGCTTCCTTGTGGACTGCCTGGGCGTGTTCTTCAGTTTTTATTTCCTGCCATTCGTGGCACTTGTGTTCGGTGCGGGACTGATTGTAGTGGAGGCGAAGAGTATGTTCGAGCACGCCAACCGCAGAAAGAGCCACATGAAAGAGTTACCCGACATCATCAACGACATCATAGGCGCGGTGGACAAGAAAGGCGCGATGAAAATTATCAAGCAGTTTTCGGAAACAGGTCAAACATCACCACATAACTGACTGAAATATGATAGTTCTTATTGACAACGGCCACGGAAGCGACACGCCCGGCAAGTGCAGTCCCGACCGCAAACTTAGAGAATATCTCAAAAGCCGGGAGATAGCCCGCCGACTGGCAAAGACATTAAACAGCCGCATGGTCAATGCCAAAACACCGATAGAGGCGTACCTGCTCGTTGAGGAGGATAAAGACATCAGTCTGCCCGAAAGGTGCCGCAGGGCCAACGCCGTGTGCGACAAGTACGGCAAAGAGAATGTTATCCTCGTTTCAATCCACTGCAATGCCGCAGGCGCGGACGGCAAGTGGAAGAGCGCAGGCGGCTGGTGTATCTATACCTCACCGGGGCAAACCAAGGCTGACGACCTCGCCACCGAGATATGGAAAGCCGCTGACAAGGGCCTGAAAGACTACAAAGAGCGTTTCCCAATCTTGCAGGCGCAGGGGGCATACGACAGCAGGCAGAAGCCCATGAGGGCAGACTGGAGTGACGGCGACCCCGACTATGAGGCACGGTTCTGCATCCTCGTCCACACAAAATGCCCGGCAGTGCTGACCGAATCGCTCTTCCAAGACAACAAGGCAGACTGCGACTTCCTGCTCTCGGAAGAGGGAACAAAAGCAATCGTGGAACTTCACGCCAACGGAATCATCAACTACATCAAAAAAATAAAAAAAGTATGAAGAATTATCTGAAGATACTATTGGTGGTAGTCGCAAGCCTTGTGGCAGGCGCGTATCTCCACAAGTGCCAGTCACTGCCCGGCGACAACATCCCATGCCGAGAAGCAATCGAAATCGAAACCGACACCGTCACGGTATATGACACAATACCTTACATCGAGGCTGCACCGGTTAGCTCACACCAGATTGGCTATAAGGCGGTAAAAGTTTCCGCATCGTGCATCATCGGGCGAGGCGATGCTCTACCCTGCATCATAGCTGACACCACGGTGCAGCTTTCAGGCGCAGTGATTACGGCGGAAGGTACCGATAGCCTGACATTGCAGCTGCCAATGACGCAGAACGTCTATGAGGGAGAGGAGTACAAGGCATATGTCAGCGGTGTTTATCCGAGCCTTGACAGCCTGTTTGTATATCCCCGGCGCGAGACAGTGACTATAAAGAAGCCTCCCAAGCGGTGGCATATAGGGCCAACAGTCGGCATAGGCTATACGCCTGACGGCTTTGAGCCTTTCATCGGAATCAGTCTGACCTATTCAATCATTGATTTTTAATGGAAACAATCACCATACAAATATTTCAAGACGATGTGTATGAAGAGGTGGCCAAGGCGACCGACTACACGGGGGCTAAACTGATAGACGGCGACGAGGGCGCACGCGACCGCATCCTTGCGGCAGATGATGACCTCGCGGAATTAAGCAGGTTTTGGGAAGAGTCTGTGCTTGCCACCAACGAGAATCTGAAAGAGATGCTCGTGAGCGGCGAAACGAAAAATATCCCTCAGGCCCTCACGCCCGTATTGCCGGACTACCCGTTGGTAAAGGCTGCATCGGCCTCGTCAGTATTCCCAGCCACATCCAAGAAAGGCTACGAAGCGGTCTTTGAAGTCAGCAAGTCGTTTGACAAGATGCTGACGGCAAGCGTGCAGTCCACCATGCGCAGCTTCTTCATAGCCTCAATCATCGGGCAGTGGTTCAAATTTGCAAACAAGGGCGAGGCAAGGGACTACTTCACACAGGCGGCCGAGATGATGGAAACTGCCGAGAGGTTGCTGTACAGCCGCCGGAAACCCACACGCCCCACCGACTAATATAAATTCTTAAATAAATGGAGTTATGCCAAACACAACATTAGGCGCAAAAAAAAATGTCACAGCCACCATCAAGATTTCGTGGCTGCTGTATGACATCATGAATGAGACATTTCTGCGCGGACGTACCATTCAGAATAAGGATAACCACAAAGAGGTTGCCAGTATGTTTGCCTCGGAGGACGAGGAAAACCGCGAGAAGATTCTGCGCTCGATTAAGAGGGCCTTTGCGGAGGTTCAGACGGAACTGGGCGAGTATCTGAACGAGAACGGCACAACGACCGACAACAGCCATTATGACGGCAGTAAAGACCTTGTGCTGAACCTCACAATGCCGAGCAACTTCAACGAGGCGGCGACAACAGGCGTAGGCGAAGCCGTCCACGCCTATTTGGCCAACACTGCCATCGCCGACTGGTACATGGTTACCAACAAGGCTGACGCGGAGCAATACTACGCCCTCGCCAACAAGAACATGGAACTGATCCGTCAGACCGTGAGCAAGCGGAGCCGTCCGGCACGCCCCACCGACTAATCGCAGTGTGCCATGAGTTGCTTTTTGGAAGAAAAGGACGGCAGACTCAACGCCGTGTTAGGATTCAAGCGCGACCAGCTGCTGTATGACATAAAGAACTATGCTTATATAGAGGGTAGCGTCATGGATACGGAAAGCAACCACAATCGCCACATGGTGCAGGATGTGGGTGAGGAAGGGAATGTGGACCGTGTGACGCGGGTGCTGAATCTGACGGTGTCAAAGTGTCGGGAACTGCTATACCCTTACACGAAGACCGAACTGTACCGCACTGCGCTTGACGACAATCTGCGCGAGCCGGAGGTGTACGGGATAGTACTGAGCGTGCCGAAATCTTTCTCGCAGACAACGCTGTATCTGCTTGAGAATCTCATCCACGAATATCTTGTGTGCAAAACGGTTTCGGACTGGCTGAGCATCACCAACACGGCGAAGGCGCAGGTATGGGAGGCCAAGGCCGAGGAGGCGGAGAGCGAGATAAGAGCAAACCTGCATGCCCGTATATCAAGGACGCGCCGACGGATGCATCCGTTTTAGACAATCGACAATCAAGATTAAAGAACCGCTGTGCATCACGCATGGCGGCTCTTCACTTTTTTACAATAGAAATGTGGTACAAAGAGTGTCTTTATCGTGGTTGGGAATGTTGCGGGCAACCGCTAACGCGGTTGGTTGGTGAGACGGGGTGTGAACCGGACGGATGCGCCGAGGATGCTTTCGTCGGGGGCGAGGTTGCAGATGAGGGCTATGCGGAAGTATTTGTATGGGGTGCCGCGGAATCCGCCCATGCAGTGGTCTTTGCTTGACCAAATGAGGTGCCAATTGTATAGGTCGCGTGAGCCATAGAGGACAGACTGCAGATGCCCTTTGCGGAAGTGTCCGCGCTGTATGACGGTGTCAATGGTTTTGAGAATATCGGGTGAGTCAAGCTTGAGAGGTCTCGTTGCCAAGAGGCATTTGACCTGCGTTTTGTGGGATTGCGAAAAGTTGACGATGTTGTTGTCGTTGTCAACGGCTAAAGCCTCGGGGTATGAGTTGAGGTGTGAGGCGATGTTGGAGAATGTCATGCCCCATAGTTTAGACTTGAGCGAGAACACATAGGCGTAGGTAATTCCGGGAGCATAGACGATGACACGCTGATGTACATAGTCGTAAATCATCCTGCATTGTTTGAGGAACTCCGAAAACGGGAGTGTCGGCAGGCACTTGTCGGTGACGGGGTCATGCCCCAACATGTCGTGCAGTTTCCCGAAGCCGGGGAGGTCAAGAGCATTAAACGGATGGTCGGAGTTTATGCTTTCGGAGATGCATTGAGTCTGCGAGCCGGAGATTATCATGATGCCCCGGTGGGTTGTGAAGAGGACGGAAGAGTCGAGTTGCGTGATGGAGTCGGGCGAGAGGCATACATCGCGAGTGATGGGCTGGACGGCGGTGTATGCGCCTTGTGCATTTGTTGTCATGGCCCAAATGCCTTCGGTGGTGAAAGCGTACATGGGGAAGTCGCCGAACTGGCCTTGGGAGAGGGGTTTTGCGGCGGTGCACATTGCGAGGACGGAACCGGTGCCAACGGAGTTGGTGGACAGCATGGGGAAGAAGAAAGGGTTGTTGACCTCGGATGTGTAAATTTTGTTTGGTTCGCTGATTTCAAATTCGCTGATGTCGTGAGGGAAGAATCCGGGGGCTGAGACGGTTGAGGCGGGAGTGTCCCACACGGAGTGAAAGAAGGAACCGTTGAGAAAGTCGTGTTTTTGCAGCGGCAGTTCGTAAGCTGTTTCAAAGGAGTCGTTGCCGGTGTTTCTGAACTCGATGACGGCCTTGTAAGCATCGGTGTCGGGATAGAAAAGCCAGTTGACAGGTGTGGCCTTGGGGAGCACTGCGGCTGTGTGGTGATGGAAAACGGGGGCGTTTTGCCATTCGGTGTCAAGAATGGGGGCCATGACGTGCATTTCTTTGCCGTTTTTGTTGATGTACACGTGGATTCTGACCTTGTAAAGGGTGTTGCCGGAGGTGTCGGGAGTACCGAGGTGGGATGCGATGTAACCGTCGGAGAACTGTAATGCGGCGGTAGGGTGATAGCCGAATGACACACGCCGTGTGACGCCGGAAAGGTTGAGGCGGGAGTTGAAGGCGTAGGCCATTGTGGGGAAAAGTGATGAATGGGAATTGAAGTCATCGGAAAGAGTAGTGCGTGTGAGGAGTGTGCTGAGCGTGCCTTTGTCCATTGTGACGGTCTTGCGTGCGGTCGAGAGCCGGTCAAGGGATGCGGAGTGGATGAGGTAGAACTGTGCGTTGGATTTGATTCTTGATTCAATGTCGGCGGCGGGAATGACCGGGAGGTTGATGTACTGGACGGGGTGGTTGGCGCTTTCGATGAGAGAGCTGGCAGAGTAGAGTGCGGCGATGGAGTGTTTCTGATATTTTTCGCCGGAGAAGCTGAAAGAGGTGCTATGGGAGGTGAATTTGCAGACGGTTTGTCCGGCGAAATTAATGTTGATGCCGGGCTGTCCGCAAGTGCCGTTCTGGTCGTAGGTGTGTATTGGGGCAGAGACGAATATGTCCACACCGACAACGATGTCGCTCCACTCTTTAAGTTTGTCGATGTAATCTTGGTGGGCAACGGCGAAGTCAAGTGTGTGTAGGAGCCCGTAGATGCACATCCATGCGCCGGTGTAGCGGTTGGTGGATGTGTTCAGGTCAATAGAGAGGATGCCGGCTATGGGAGGTGCAGTGTTGGCGAGCATGAGCACGGGTGCGGAGTGCATGGTGTGTGATCCGTCAAAGAGGCGCAAGGCGTAGCGGACGAAGAAGGGGTAGAAGAACCGGTTTTCATCGGTGGCTTTTTGTGCTATGAATTTATTGACTTTGGGAATGATCTGAGAGGAGTAAGTGTCGCGCTGGAGTTCGGATACGGATGCGTTGTTCCATTCCTCCAAGGGGAGGATGCCGTCGTTGGCGAAACCGACATGGAAACCTTCGTCAAGTCCTACGAAAGCGCCTTTGAGTCCAAATGATATCGGCAGGTCGGGGATGTGGGAACCGAGGTGTTTGTAGCCATTGGTGTCGGATTTCCACAGCCAATAGTCAAGGCCTTGTGATTTGGAGATGAATATTAGAGTGTTGCCCACGGAGATGGCTTGCAGAAAGTTGTCTTGGGTATCGGAATCGGTTAACGGGTCAATAGTGAGGATGAGTGTGCGGTGGTTGCCGCCTGTCGAATAGTAGAAATCATTGCCGCTGCGAATGATGTAGTGGGTGAATTGCGAGGTGCGGTGAATGTAGATTACTGTGCCGAAGGAGGCGTTTGGGGCGGAGGTGTATCTGGCGGGGGGCAAGATTGGGGTGATGCTGCCATTTTCGGGGAGGCAGTTGATGGCAACGGCGAGGTCGCCGTCTGGGGCTTCGTAGTCGGATGGGTTGGCGGTGTAGCCGGAGTATTTGATTTCTTTGATCATAGCGGATGGCTGGTTATTATGGGAAGGTAAGTGGTGCCATATATGTCAATGGCTTCACCAACAAGGAAGGCGGCCTTGTTGTCGGGTACACCGAGAGCATCGAGCAATGAGCGACAGAGCCGCACAGAGTTGGCGCAGTAGTTCATGCCCCCATCTTTTTTGGACGGGTAGCACTGCGCTTCAAATCTGCTGATATTGTTGACGCGGTGTATAGCGTACAGGAGGTACTCTCCATTGTGGACGGCTATGTTGATTGCATCACCGGGACGCAGGGCGAGAACACGCGCCACCTTTGCCGTAATGCGGATAGTTCCTCTCTTACGGCAGAAAGAGATGTCGGGTCGGCGAGTATGTTCCAACAAGTTAATCATGGAGCAAAGATATTGGGAATCAGTTGTCATGATGTTTTAAGTTTAGAAAAGCGACAACTGCTCGGGGGTTTCCCGGCATCGGGCTATAGGGGATCCGGATTCCCTTGCGGTTTCGCAGAACATCTTTCGGAATATGTGATAGAGGCAGGCTACCACGATAGAATTGCCTGCAAGTTTATAGAGTTGCGAGTTGGAGATGCCTGCGGACAGCAGCCGGTCAATATGATGTTCGGGAACATCCATCAGTCGGAAGCACTCACGCGGAGTGAGCTTGCGGATACGGTATCCGGCTTTTTGCCCGTAAATCCGCGCGACTTGGACAGGACATGGCTCTTTGACAAAGTTATTGTCGGCATAAGCCGAAGCCTTGACGGTTGGGGCAATATCTGATTCACCACCGGGGAAATATCCGTGCGGACGCATTATTATTGTCGGTTCTTTGACAAACTGGTCTGTGTTGCCGCCGCTGCCCGTTGAGCCGTGCAGGGTGTTCGCCACATCGTTCTCGTGATAGCTTTGCACATGTCCTTTGTTGTCGCGTGTGTAGCCTATGATTTTCGGTTCGTCCATTTCTATTATTTTATGCCCGTTTCTTGGGGCATTCTTACCTTCGTTGGTTGTGATGGTTCCGATTATATCCTGATTTCGTGGAATGCGAGAATTGTAATCGTCATAAAGAAGAACCGGCAACGGTACCCCTCCGGTTCTGAAACCGCAAGTGCCGGCGCAAGCAGGCATGTGCTTAATAATGACTTTAGTCTGCTCCTGCTTCAGCCAATACTTTTCGTCCACCTCATCTTCAAGGATGTGCTTCAGTCGGCGCGTCAATTCAAAGGGAGCCGGGAAATAAAACGGAGTATGTTCGCCGAGGAACGACACCATGAATACGCGCTCACGGTTCTGCGGAACACCGTAGTCCTTTGCATTGAGAACGGCATAGTAGTTGGTGTAGCCATGCTTTGTCAGCCACTCACGCCACAGGCGGAAGTCCGCGCTGAATTTCTTTTGCACAGCAAGAGCCTTGACATTCTCCATGAGCAGGAAGCGGGGACGTTTCTTCTCAATAGCTTCAGCGCAGGCCCACAAAAGAGAGGAGCGTGTGCCGCTGCCCTCGGAGAACCCGCGCTGTTTGCCTGCCGAAGATATGTCTTGGCAAGGGAACGAATATGTGAGCAGGTCAAAATCGGCTGTCTGTGCCCAGTCAATCTTGGTTATGTCGCCGTGGTTGGGGATGTTGTCACCGTGCAGAGCGCGGTATGCCTTGATTGCATACTTGTCAATTTCCGAGATTCCGACAGTCTGAAACTGGAAATCGGGAAACGCTTGGGCAAGCAACTCAAGTGCGATTGACTGAGAGCCGTAGCCTGCAAAGGCTTCAAAGACGCGGATGTTCATGTGATAATGAATTGAATACTGAAATAAAACTCACGGCAGAGCCGGACGGCCTGCACGTATTGTCGAGGCTCTTCGCCGTAGGGAATGAAGATGACACGTTGTTTTGTGTCAGCCTCAATCCCTTTCCGGCGCAGCTTATAGAGCAGGTTTGCTCTGCGTTTGGGCGAGCTGGCGTGTCGCCCAATCCCGGCTGCACTCGGCATAGCCGGAACAAGTTCCGCTCTGCTCTCATTTGCACGGGATTTCATAAGCGATAAGACGATTTACCGATACTTCGCGTTGAACGAGAGAGCCGTCAGCGACCAATGAATCGAGTGCGTGGCCGACTAATACATTGACCTCGTTGCGCAGGGCATAGTCGGGTATGATGTGGTTGTTTCTCTTGTTGGCAACAATCTCCTTGACGAGGACGAGGGCGAGTTGTTTTGCGATTGTCATAATGCTTCTCCTTTCATAAAACATATCCAATGTGTATTGGCACGTTTGCCAGATATGTGACCGAATATTGGCTTTTCGGGGGATAGAGCAAGAATTTCGGAAACTTTAATATCCGTCTCATTCCATTTGAATATTAGGAAACCACCGGGAGCAAGCACTCTGAAACATTCTGCAAAACCCTTGGCCAAGGTTGATTTCCACCCGGGTAAAAGCGCACCATACTTGACCATTTGCCAACCGTCCAACTCCTTCTTACTTCCCGAATATTTTAGATGAGGAGGGTCAAACACAACCATTCGGAAAGAATTGTCCGGGAAAGACATACTGGTGAAGTCACCGATTATATCCGGCTCTACTTTGAATTTGCGCCCGTCGCAAAGTGTAGTGTCAACCTTGCGAATATCTTGGAACAACACTCTTGGATCATGCTTGTCGAAGTAGAACATCTTGCCACCGCAGCAAGCGTCCAATATCGGTATGTCATGAATTTTATCCATTGGAGAATAAATTTGGTTATATCTTCGTGTCTCTTATCTCCTCGCTCTTTCTCGCGGACAGATTGATTTTGGCCTGCACCTTGCACTTGTCGCGATACTCGGTATAGGCCGCGTACTCGCTCTGCCGCTTGTCGGTGACTCCTGCCATTACGTTGTTGATAAGGGCAAATTCGTCGTCGGCACTGTATCGCTCGCGGATGAGTCTGCTGACTTCTTCGGCGTACTCCTTGGCGGTGTACGGCGGTATGTCCTTCACAGCCACCTCCTCGTAGCTGTCCGCGTCGCGGGTCATGAGGCGTCGGACCTCCGGATAATCCTCCGAGCCTTTTTTGTGCAGTATGTGGGCGGCATCGGTGCTCAGCTCCCACATGTTGATTGATGCTTTGTAAGTCTTTTCCATATCTTTATAGTTTTTTATGTTGTTGCTATTGTTATGTTCTTCTCAGCCGCAGCAGCCGCCATCAGCGCGTGCCACTCCGCATTGGT